>Ga0257139_1000003_pt1 | contig 21412 bp, 21 predicted proteins | sample saktaT_15_FD_193543 | JGI IMG/M metagenome (GOLD analysis project Ga0257139, IMG submission 193543) | Metatranscriptome of saline water microbial communities from Sakinaw Lake, British Columbia, Canada - sak_2010_1_5_80m (Metagenome... | ecosystem: Environmental > Aquatic > Non-marine Saline and...
AACGTTTTCAGGAGGCTTGAGCATATGTCGACAGTAATCAATGGTCAGACTTACTACAGAACCTCGGAACTATGTAAAATGGCTGGCATAAGCAAAGCCACTCTTTTCCGATGGCTTAACGCAGGTATCATTGGAGACGTAGTATATAAGGATAGAAGAGGATGGAGACTATTTACTGAGGGTGATATCGCTAGAATAAAAGCCGAAACCTCTAGGATGATGGCCACTCGTAGTGAGGTGATTCCCAAACCCGCGGATACTGTGCCACACATTCTCGTTATTGACGACGACCCGGTAATCGGGCAACTCTTCAAGGACACCCTGGAAAAACATAAATACCAAGTGACAACTATCTGTGGTAGCCGGGAGGCTTTGAAACTAATAACCAAAAGGCACTTTGATCTAATTTTCCTTGACCTCAAAATGTCGGGGCTTGATGGCAGCGAGCTCCTCCGCCGTGTGAGAGAGATGGACAATCATGCGCAGGTAGCTATTATTACTGGCTATCCTGATAGCGAGCTAATGGACAGAGCCATGGAGCAAGGTCCATTCCTGGTCATGAAGAAACCCTTCGGGAGCGACGACATACTTAATGTAGTTCGCGCCTCTGTTTCGAGTGCGGGAATCATGAGCTCAAAAACGTCCTCGGGAGAAGTATGAAGAACAAACAAGAAACGAAGGGAATAAAAGAAATGTCAGGAGCACAATGTGTCGCCTTCGCTAATCACAAGGGTGGTTGTGGGAAGACCACTTCGTGCCTGAGCGTTGCCGGCTATCTAGCCAAAAGCGGCAGCAAGGTGCTGGTAGTAGATTTGGACCCCCAAGCCAATGCCACATCAGGGCTCGGCATTGACGTAACCACGCTGCAGTACTCCGTATATGATGCGGTATTGGACCAGTGCAATGGCTATGAAGGTGTGTCAATAACCCGGGTGATACTGGAGACTGATGTGGAAAACCTCCATGTAGCACCCGCGGAATTCGATCTGTCTGTGGCAGAGGTCTTAATGCAGCGTGCCAAAGATAGGGCTGGCATATTGAACCGTATTCTAGAAGAGGTTAGACCCTTGTACGACTATATACTCATCGATGTGCCTTCAAGCTCAGGCCTGTTGATGATTAACGGCCTGTGTGCCGCAAACTCGGCAGTGGTGCCACTCGACCCCAGTATCTTCTCTCTGGAAGCCTTAGACAATCTCAAAGCATCTTTCCATGATGTGAAGCAGATAGCTGGACATTCTGTCAATCAAATCACCTGCGTTTTGATTCGATATGTCAAACCCAATGTATTCTCAAGAATGCTTCACAAACGCAATGCATCACAAGAGGTCGAGGAAAGACTGAGAGCAATGTTCCACACGGTATTTGTGGTTCCGGAGTCTGTAGAAATCTACAGGGCACAGCGCCAGGGGATCCCCATATCACACTATGCTCCCAGAAGCCGAGTTGGAAAGGCGTATGCAAAAATTGCCAGGAGTATAAGTCTCAATGGTAATCAAAAATCAAACCTAGTCGAATTTGAACAACTAAGGAGGCAAAATGGTGGATAAAAGAAGAAGGTACCAATGCCAGTCGCAAATCAGATTTTAGACAAGTTCGAAACAAATTAAGGAGGTACAATATGGCTAAAATGAAAGAGGTACGCAAACCTGGTCGTTCGGTCCTGTTCCAAGATGACGACGGTGACGGTGACGGACGGCCGCAAGACGACAGTGCGCTGGAAATCGAAAGAGGTGAAATCGACCTCGGCACTGATATCAAAGCTCAGCTACGCTCATTGCTGGATGCACTGAAGGTTGCCAAAGAAGGCGATTTCTCGGTTAGACTCCGGACTACAAAGAACGGGGTAATGAGCGAAATAGCGGAGGCGTTCAATGATGTCATCGGTTTGAATGAAAAGACAGCAAACGAGTTCGCCCGGGTTAGCAAAACCGTGGGTGAAGAAGGAGAGATGACGGAACGTGCTTCGCTGGGGGCAGTTGCCGGTTCGTGGGCAAGCCAGGCCGATTCAATCAATGCACTCATCAATAATCTGGCTCAACCTACCGCTGAAGTCGGTCGTGTCATCACTGCCGTCGCCGAAGGTAATCTGTCGCAGAAGATGGAGCTCGAGGTTAGAGGGGTGCCCATAAAGGGTGAATTCTTGCGCATAGCCACAACGACCAACACTATGGTAGACCAGCTTAACTCGTTTGCCTCGGAAGTAACCAGGGTAGCGCAGGAGGTGGGCACTGACGGCATCCTCGGTGGCCAGGCGGAGATACCCGGTGTTTCCGGTACCTGGAAGGACCTGACAGACAGGGTCAATATCATGGCGGCCAGCCTCACCTCCCAGGTGCGTGATATTGCCAACGTGACCACCGCTGTAGCCCAGGGCGACCTGGAGCAGAAGATTACCGTTCAGGCGCGGGGTGAGATATTGGAGCTGAAAGACACCATCAATAAGATGGTAGACCAGCTTAGCTCGTTTGCCTCGGAAGTAACCAGGATAGCCAGAGAGGTTGGCACCGACGGCATCCTCGGTGGCCAGGCCGAGGTGTCCGGTGTTTCCGGTGTCTGGAAGGGTCTGACCGACAACGTCAACGCCATGGCGGCCAGCCTCACCTCCCAGGTGCGTGATATTGCCAACGTGACCACCGCTGTAGCCCAGGGCGACCTGGAGCAGAAGATTACGGTTGAAGCTAAGGGAGAGATTTTGCAGTTGAAGGATACCATCAATAAGATGGTGGACCAGCTTAACTCGTTTGCCTCGGAAGTAACCAGGGTAGCGCAGGAGGTTGGCACCGACGGCAAGCTAGGTGGCCAGGCTGGGGTACCAGGTGTCGCCGGTGTCTGGAAGGGCCTGACCGACAACGTCAACGCCATGGCGGCTAACCTTACCAACCAGGTCAGAAACATTGCCAACGTGACTACCGCCGTAGCCCAGGGCGACCTGGAGCAGAAGATTACGGTTGAAGCTAAGGGAGAGATTTTGGAGCTGAAGAATACCATCAATAAGATGGTGGACCAGCTTAACTCGTTTGCCTCGGAAGTAACCAGGGTAGCGCAGGAGGTTGGCACCGACGGCAAGCTAGGTGGCCAGGCTGAGGTTAAGGATGTATCCGGTACATGGAAAGACCTCACCGACAATGTGAACACGCTGGCGGAGAATCTGACAAACCAGGTCAGGAATATCGCCCAGGTGAGCACTGCCATAGCTAACGGAGACCTGAACCAGAAGATCACTGTTGAGGCCAAGGGAGAAATACTTCAGTTGAAGGATACCCTCAATGCCATGGTGGATCAGTTGAATAGCTTTGCCTCGGAGGTGACCAGGGTGGCCAGGGAGGTTGGCAATGAAGGAAAGCTTGGAGCTCAGGCTGAGGTCAAGGGTGTATCCGGCACCTGGAAGGATTTGACCGACAATGTGAACACGCTGGCGGAGAATCTGACAAACCAGGTGAGGAATATCGCCCAGGTGAGTACTGCTATAGCTAACGGAGACCTGAGCCAGAAGATCACTGTTGAGGCCAAGGGAGAAATACTTCAGTTGAAGGATACCCTCAATGCCATGGTGGATCAGTTGAATAGCTTTGCCTCGGAGGTGACCAGGGTTGCCAGGGAGGTCGGCAGTGAAGGAAAGCTTGGAGCCCAGGCTGAGGTTAAGGGTGTATCCGGTACCTGGAAAGATTTGACCTACAATGTGAACACGCTGGCGGAGAATCTGACAAACCAGGTCAGGAATATCGCCCAGGTGAGCACTGCCATAGCTAACGGAGACCTGAACCAGAAGATCACTGTTGAGGCCAGGGGAGAGATACTAGAGTTGAAGAATACTCTCAACGCCATGGTGGATCAGCTCAACGGGCTTGCCGGTGACATAAATAGCGTAATGGCCTTGGTAGGTAAAGGGAATCTGACGAGAATGATCGAAGTTGAGGCGGCTGGTGACTTCGCCTCCATGGTAGACGGCATCAATGACACCATAAAGAGTCTGCAACGAATTGTCGGAGACCTCAGGGAAGTCGGAATCAACGTTGGTGCGGTCTCCCAGAATATGCTGAGTGCCGGCCAGGAAATGAATGCCATGGTAACGCAGCTCTCCTCATCCGTGGAGCAAATCGCCGAGGGCGCCAAGGCTCAGGCGGACCAGATAGTCGGAGCGTCTAAAGAAAGTGAAGGTGTTGGTGAGATAGCTTCCAGAACGCTGGAGAGCACACAAAGCATGAACGAAATGGCTGAAACTGCCAGCAAAGCCACGATGGAAGGCAGCAAGGCAGTGGAGGAGTCCATGAAGAACACCGAACTCATGCTCCAGGGCTCCATTGAGTCTGTAACCAGCATTGAATCGCTGAGCCAGAGGAGTGAACAGATTCAAGAGATCGTTGACGTCATTCGAGATATTGCTGCACAGACCAATATCCTGGCTATCAACGCTGCCATCGAGGCGGTCCGTGCCGGTAGACAGGGCAAGGGCTTTGCCGTTGTTGCCGAGGAAGTAAAAACCCTGTCCGCCGATAGCCGCACCCAGGCTAAGCAGATATCAGACCTGGTTCGGTCTGTGTTGAAAGAAACAGAAGACACCGTTACCACCATCAAGACCATGGGGGAGAATGTCTCAGCCGGGCGACGGTCGATTGAGCAGACATCGGAAGCCTTCGCAGACATCAGACGCTCGGTCGAGAGCACTTCCGAGACAGGCAAGGCCATCTCGGACTCTGCGGCTGACCAGAAGAGGAGCATCGATGCTGTATCACAGAGCCTGGACAAGGTCAGCGGCATTGCCACCGACACATCAACCGCCGGCTCACAGCTGGCAGATAGCGCCAGAAGTCTACTCGAGAGGATGCAGGAGCTCATGTCTACTGCCACAACGCTCGCTGGCATGTCGCAAAACCTCCAGCAAACGGTGGGACAATTTGAAATTGAACAAGAGGCGACAGCCAGACAACCGGCTGTAGAAGAGGCATCAGCCCGACCAGCGCCGGCCGCCGATTCAACCAGGCCGAAGAGCGCTCCACGCTCACGACCCAGAGAGACCGCCAAGGCAAAGGTTTAGATAGGTGCAGCAAACGGAGGTAAAGCCATGGTAGAGCAACTAGACCAAGTCATGATAGAGGACGTTGAGGAGGAAGAGTTCGAACTGGACCAGTATCTTGTCTTCATAGTCAAGTCACAAGAATTTGGCGTGCGGGCGCTGCAGGTTCAGGAGATTTCCTCCGCACTGGATACAACAGAGGTTCCCAATGCGCCGCTATATGTTGACGGTATCCTAAATTTGCGCGGCCGACTGGTCTCAGTCATCAACTTCCGCAAGAAGTTCGGCTTTGAAGCCAAAGAGCGCGATGAAGATACCCGTATCATCATAGTGGAGCATGGCGGTTTCCCCATCGGGATTCTCGTCGACAGCGTGGAAGAGGTAATCAAGATTCCTGACGAGAAAGTGCAAAAGTTGCCTACGTCGGCTGCCACTTCCGCGTCGGCGGAAGAAGAACATATTGCCGGCGTGGGGGTGCTGGACAGCCGGCTGGTCATACTGCTGGATATCGACAAGGTGTTGACCAAGACCGAGCTGATGGACATGAGCGCACTCGAGCAAGCGATAGGTGACGTCCAGGCACGGGAAAACACCGCTGAGGGCCAAAGCCAGGACATGGACACCGAGCAAGCGATAGGTGACGTCCAGACGAGGGAAAACACCGTTGAGGGCGAGAGCCAGGACATGGACACCGAGCAACCTACAGATACGGTCGAAAGCAGAGAAGAAGGGGCAGATACTGTCCCGGCCGAAGAAATGCCACACAAGGCTGAAAACAGGGAAATCGACACAGTGCGGCCTGCTGGCACGGCGAAAAATAGACGCAAAACGGTGAAAAGTACAGGCAAAAAGGAGGCAGGATAATGGCAACAATACTCATCGCCGATGACGCTTCCTTCATGAGGGGCACCTTGAAATACATCGCTGAGAGTGCCCATCATGAGGTCGTCGGTACAGCCAAGGAAGGCAAGGAAGCTCTGGAGATGTACACAAAACTCAAACCGGACCTGGTGTTCCTGGATATCCTGATGGAAGGCATAGACGGCATTACAACGTTAAAGGCCATCAGGAAACAGGACCCAGAGGCAAAGGTTGTCATGGTGACCGCGTTGGGCCAGGAAAACAAACAACAAGAGGCCCGGCAGCTCGGAGCCTCCGGGTACATCAGGAAACCTTTTAAGCAGGAAGAGATCACCGATGAGATCAACAGGATACTATCGAATGGGGAATGATGAATGCGGATTGTGGATTGGAATGACAGATTCCGCATTCCGCACTCCGCACTCCGCACTCACAAGGGTGTTGGACGCTGATAATTTGAGTTCTATGAGGAAGTATTGGAAATGAGACATTCCGCACTCCGCACTCCGCAATCCGCACTCATAAGGGTGTTGGTCGCTGATAATTTGAGTTCTATGAGGAAGTATTGGAAATGAGACAATCCGCACTCCGCACTCCGCAATCCGCACTCGTAAGGGTGTTGGTCGCTGATAATTTGAGTTCTATGAGGAAGTATTGGAAATGAGACATTCCGCAATCCGAAATCCGCAATCCGCACTCATAAGGGTGTTGGTCGCTGATAATTTGAGTTCTATGAGGAAGTATTGGAAATGAGACATTCCGCAATCCGAAATCCGCAATCCGCACTCATAAGGGTGTTGGTCGTCGATGACTCCAGCTTTATGAGGACATCGCTGACGCACATTCTAAAATTGGATAAGTCGGTAGATATTGTCGGCACTGCCGCTGACGGGGAAGATGCCATCCGACAGGTAAAGCAACTCAGCCCGGACGTCGTACTCCTTGACATCGAGATGCCGGGGATGGACGGACTTGCCGCGCTGGCGCACATCATGGCCGAGTGCCCAACCCCGGTATTGATGCTCAGCGGGCTCAGCAAAAGAGACGCCGCCATCGCCATCAAGTCCCTTGACCATGGCGCCGTGGACTTCATCTCAAAGCCATCCGGCGTCATCTCATTCGATATCGACAAATTAAGCAGTGAACTCATTACCAAGGTCAAGACAGCCGCCAGTGCCAGGTTGCACAAACTCGACCTTCGCCTGCCCGCCGAGTCTTATCAGCGCGCACGGCCTAAGCTCGAGACCAGAAAAAGCATTGTCATCATCGGGGCATCAACCGGCGGGCCTGCGGCTGTAGCCGAAGTCCTGTCGACACTGCCGCGAGATATTTCAACCGCGATTATCGTCGTTCAGCACATGGGGCCACAATTTGTGCCCTCCTTTGTGCAACGCTTGCAGTGGGGATGCTCACTAAATATCTCAATCGCCAGAAAAGGCCAGACCATATCCCCGGGCCGTGCCTTGATTGCCCCTGGCGCCTATCACACCAGTATTGTACAAAATGGGCATACCAAGAAAATACGCCTGAGCGGGCAAGCATCACCCAATCGCGTTTGCCCCTCTATCGATTATGCTATGGAATCGGTTGCCACCGCCTATGGTGAAGGTGCCCTCGGGGTGCTCTTGACCGGGGTTGGCACAGATGGCGCCAGAGGTATGAAAGCTATCAAGGACGCAGGCGGCAGCACAATTGCCCAGGATGAATCATCCTGCGTCGTCTTTGGCATGCCCAAGGCTGCTATTGAAATTGGGGGTGTCGACGAGGTTGTACCCCTGTCTCGAATAGCCCAAACAATTTTGAGGATGATATGAATCAAATGCGAAATGGGGAACGCGAAATGAGGAATAAAGAGCTCCAGCAACGGACAAAAGGCTTTGCCTTGAGGGTAATAAGCCTGGTTGAGGCGCTGCCCAGGGGACGGACGGCGGATGTGGTCGGTGGGCAATTACTGCGAGCCGGAACCTCAGTTGGAGCCAACTACCGCGCGGCCTGTCGTGCCAAATCGCCTGCGGATTTTATTTCCAAAATGGGAACAGTGGAAGAGGAGACCGACGAATGTCTGTTCTGGATGGAACTTCTCGTTGAGGCGGGACTGATTGATGCACAGCGTCTGCAAGATTTGATGAACGACGCAAATCAGATTCTAGCAATGACTGTCTCCTCAATCAAAACCACGAGAAAAAGGAAGGATGCGCGATGACAAACTCCGCATTCCGCAGTCCGCACTCCGAAGGGGGAGGGGAAATGGTGGATAGGGACAGGCTCGACCTCTTCATGTTCCTGGGTGACTACCTGAACGATGCCAAAGAGGGCTTTCAGAAAGCCGACAATGCTCTCCTGGCCATGGAGAAAGACCACACCCAAACGGGGCAACTGGACGAGATATTCAGGGTCGTTCACAGCCTCAAGAGCTCGTCAGCCATGCTGGAGTTCTCAGATATTGCCGAGCTGGCTCATGCCTGCGAAGACCTCCTCGACCGCGTCCGCAAGCATGAACTACCGGTTACCAGGCAAGTCATTGATGTGCTCTTCGAAGTAGTGGATACGCTGCAAACCATGGTCAACCAACGCGCCGAAGGGAAGAAGGGCAAACCGACTGCGGATTGGGGAGTGCGAATTGCAGAATTGAAGGAAAAATTCATGGCACAAGAGCCAGAAACGGCGAAAGGGCCAGGGGGCGAGTTCGCCGATTCGCCGTCCCGCTGTTTCCCCGCTGCACCCTCCATACCGACAATCGAGAAGATTGAGACGGTGAGGGTCAATGTTGACCTGCTGGATTCTCTCTTTGACCTTGTCGGTGAACTCATCATCACCAAGAATCGTATTAACAGTATTGCCAGCAATATTCCTTCCGACGCGGTGCAGAAAGAACTGAAACCCACGCTCACTGCAATGGACCGCATGGTTAGCGAGTTACAGGGTAATGTTTCTGCCGCGCGCCTGGTTCCCATGAGCGAGATCGTCCAAAAGTTCCCTAGAATGGTGCGCGATTTGGCCAGAGATGCCAACAAGGAAGTAGAACTCGTTCTTGAAGGTAGCGAAATAGAACTGGACAAAAGCGTGCTCGACGCTATCAGCCAGCCGTTGATTCATCTTTTACGGAACGCGGTGGACCACGGTATCGAACCCGCCGAGACCCGGCAGAAGCATAACAAGAAGCATCAAGGCACCATCACGCTTAAAGCCAGGAGGACCGAGAACCACGTCTTGATTGATGTGGAGGATGACGGCGGTGGCATCGACATCAGGCGCACGAAGGAAATGCTGGTCGCAAAAGGTCTCATATCACCTGAAGAAATTGAATCGCTGGAAGACAGAGATGTCCTTGACTTGCTCTCCAGGCCGGGGTTCACCACTGCGGAACGGGTGACCGACCTGTCAGGGCGAGGTGTGGGACTGGATGTGGTACAAACCTCGGTCAAGGCCTTAGGCGGGACAGTCGAGATCGCAACCAAAAAGGCCAAAGGCACCCGGTTCACTCTCAAATTGCCGCTGTCCACTGCAATTATGCAAACGTTGATGGTGGGAGTTGGTGACCACGTCTTTGCCATTCCTTCCGACCTTGTCCTGGAAATACTTGAAATCAACCCCCAAGACCTCAAAGAGGTCCACAACGAACGGGTATTGGTCCGGCGTCAAGAGGTCATCCCTTTTTCCAAGCTGAGCGATATCTTGAACATCCCCACCCGGGAAGACCAAGAGAAGCCCCTCGGACTCATCATGCACATTGGCGACAGGTCCATCAGCCTGGGAGTGGATACGGTGGTGGGACAAGCTGAGAATGTCATCAAGCCTTTTGACTCCATCGCACAACAATTTAGAGGTTTCTCGGGAGGCACCATTCTGGCGGATGGCCAGGTGGCGCTCCTGCTGGATGTCCCGGCGTTACTGAACCTTGAAAAATTGACAGAGGAGGTATTATCAACATGAACAACGAAAAATTTGTTTCAGAAGAACAATTGGATTTCCTGCGTGAAATGATGAACGTTGGGGCGGGGAACGCGGTCACCGCACTATCGCAGATGCTTCAGCGGGAGGTGAATATGGATATACCCGCCGTTCGCATTCTTCCGGCCCCACAGGTGTCCCCAATCCTCGACAATCCTTCTCTACCTGTCACATGCGTGAGAATGGGCATGGTCGGTGATGCCACCGGGGACCTGTTTTTCATCGTGCCGGATGAACACAAGGCAAGCCTGATACATTTGGTACAACAGGCTACCCCGGGACCCAAGGATACAGGCACTGCTGCGGGACGCTCCATAATAACAGAGATTGGCAATATCGTTGCCGGAGTTTATATGAGAGCCATTCATGACTTCTGCAAATTGAATATTTATCACACCCTGCCGGCCCTGAAAATCGACATGCTTCAGTCCCTTCTTGATGGATCAATTGCAGCAATGAGCCACCAAGCTCAAATTGCCTTCATAATAGAAAACGTGTTCGTTGTGGAGGAACACCGTATCAGGACCTTTTTCTTAATACTACCTCCTGCGAGTTCTGTACAGAGACTCGTGGATTCAATGGGACAAGCAAAGATGGCACTAGCATAAAAGGATGAATCGATTACGGAGCGGAAACTGCGGAATGGCAAATGAAAAATCCAAAATTGAAATCTAAAATCGAGGTCAAAATGGGAGAAGGGGTCATAACAAGGGCGCCACACACTATCTCGTCCTTGGGGCTGGGGTCCTGTGTGGCAGTTATCCTTTACGATACCCAACAGAGAATTGGGGGGATGGCTCATATTATGCTACCTGACTCTGGCAGCCTCAATGGCTCGCAGCCCCCGTACAAGTGTGCTGACACGGCAATTGTCACCTTGATACAGGGCTTGCTGGACCGCGGGGCTGCTCGCCGCTATCTGGTGGCCAAGGTGGTTGGTGGAGCAAGGATGTTTGCCAATTACGGCAAGTCAGACAATGGCATCGGAGCCCAGAACATTATGACCATCAAGCGCATCATGAAAGCGGAACGAATAAGGCTAATAGGCCAGGATACCGGCGGTCACCACGGCCGCAGCATCCAGTTCCATCTGGATTCGGGCAAGGCAATTGTGACGGCTATCGGGAAACAGGCCAAGGAAATCTAACAAATGCAGAATAACGGATTCCGTATTACGGGGGTAGTTCTGAAATGAACAAAAAACGTAACGCACAAGAGATGGCAATGGCAGGCTTCGAAATCCGCAAAGAAGAGCCTAGAGTAAAGCTACACCGGGAGCTTTGGGAGAAATAACTAGGCAGCAACTCAGAGGTAATCTAATTAGAGAACCGAGGAGGGAGTTTAATGGAAAAGACAAATGGGAGGGGCAGAAAGGCAACGCTGCATATGGAACTCTCAACTTTTGATATACCGCCCGCCGGCGAGATTTTGGTATTGGCGAAACACTGTGCTATAGGGCCGCAAGCAGCCAAAAGAATGCTAGATACCGTGGCGCCAGATCAATTTGAACTTGTCCAACCGGAAGACGATTTAATAGATGGCATATTAGTAAGAAAACACCTATTTTTGAGGGCTGACAAGGACTCCCTAATCAAGGCAATACTTGAAGAGGCAAAGTCAATCATGAGTGACCAGTGTATGCTGACTGTGAAGTGCGATATAACAGTAGGCGTGAGAAGGGAGATTTAGGAATAGATTGGATAGATTAAATGATGCCAGTAGAAAACTGGGCAAGGATTTTTGCATATTGTATTCTTCCCAGAGTGTTGGCAAAGCAGTTGAAGTACTGGAGAAGATGAACGTCGACTATTTACTGGTCGAAGAAGAAGGCAAAATAAAAGGAATGGTAACATCGCGTGAACTTGCCGGTTATCCTTCGTCGCGGCTTATTCTAGACTGCATAATACAACCAATAGGAACTATATCGGAGGAAGCCTCACTGGATGAGGCCTTAAAAGCTTTGGAAGAAGAAAAAGTAAGTTTTCTCTTAGTTTTGAACAAGGAAGGAGAGCCTACCCGAGTCATAACTCAAGAAATGATTATCGACTCTCTCTTTCAAAAAGTGAAGAAGCTAAATGAAGAAAAGGACAAATATATCACTGAGTTAAAGCGCTCCGAAAAGCAACTTAAAGGGGCATACAAGGAGCTTAGTGATTCCCAGGTGCAGCTTGTTCAAGCAGGCAAGCTGGCGGCCATGGGGGAAATGGCGGCAGGCGTTGCCCACGAACTGACCCAGCCGCTTCTCGGCATAAAGGGCTTCGTCACGGCTATGCTTGAAGATATGAAAGGCTACCTCCTGGAGCAGCCATCAACAGTTCCAGGCATGAAAGCTCGTAAGGAACGCGCAGTGAATGACCTTGAGACAATTCTGCAGCAGACGGACCGCATGACGGTGATCGTGAATAACGTGCGCGACTTTGCCCGTGCCTCGGGGACGGAAATGGCGCTGCTGGATATCAACCAACCCATCGAAGATGCGCTGATGCTATTTTCCGAACAGCTTCGCCTTCGCAATATTGCGGTGGAGAAGAATCTGGCCCAGGGTTTGCCCCAGATAACGGCCAATTCCAACCAGTTGCAACAAGTGTTCATTAATCTGATCGCCAACGCCCGGGACGCAATAGATGCCAAAGGGAACACCGGCCACTTGGTGGTCAGCACCAGGAAGTCCACCGATGGCATCTACATCGAGTTTCAGGATACGGGAATCGGGGTGGATGAGAAAACAACAAGCAGGATGTTCGAGCCGTTCTTCACTACCAAGCCTGCGGCCAAAGGCGCCGGCCTCGGGCTATCCATGGTTGCCAAAATCCTCGACCAACACGGAGGAACAATCGACGTGCAGAGCGAACCAGGTAGGGGCTGCAAGTTCATCATTCGTCTGCCCGTGGGCGCTGGGGAAGGGGATGGAACGGTGAAGGGGAAAACGGAGAAACGGAGATGAGGAGAATATGAGCCCCAAAAACTCAAAATCTATGAAATCCGGAGCCGGCCGAATCCTCATTGCCGATGACGAGGAAATCGCCCACTTGACGCTGAAGCGGCTGCTTGAACCCGAGGGATATACCATCGATTCGGCTTACGGGGGGATGGAAGCTTTAGACGAGCTTGACAGCGGTTATGACCTCCTTATCTTAGATGTTCGAATGCCGGATATGGACGGCATCGAGGTGTTGCGGGAAATCAGACAAAGACAGCTTGCTATCGAGGTGTTGATACTCACCGGCTACGCTACCCTCGAATCGGCAACGCAGGCGTTGAGTTACGGTGCCCGGGCTTATGTCATGAAACCGATAGAGAATATTGCTGAATTCAAGAGCAAAATTGGTGAGGCAATACACGCATCCCAGCTTGCTCGCGATAACAGGCAGTTCTATGATGCCATCATTTCAGGTCAGATCGGTTCACTCGTAATTGGTGGCAAGTCCCTTCGGGTGCCTGTCATTCGCATGGAAGTCAAGGAAATTTTCCAGCGATTGATGGAGGTGATACGCGATGGCGTTGTCTTCCTGGATTTCGACGGCAACATCACATTCGCCAATGTTAATTTCGCCCAAATGCTTGGCGAGTCATACCGAAAGTTGCTGGGGGCACGCCTTGAATCCTACGTAGTGGAAGAATATCAGGACAAGATAATAGAGGTTTTTACTCGACTCACCAGTGGCGAGGTTGCTGTCAGCATCCCGGCTCAGCTCAAGACCAGCTACGGCCGCATCATATCTGTCATCATCAGCTCATCGCCCATCTACTACCAAATGGAATATCGCGGTATAGCCATGGTCATTTCGGACATCACTGAGATGGGCAAGGTTAGAGAAAAAGTGGAACTCATGGCAAATCTGGTGGAAAACGCCCAACACGATATGATGCTTATCGCAAATTCTGAAGGGCAGATTATGGAATGTAACTCTTTAGCCCGAAGCTCCTTTGGCTATTCTCAGAGCCAAATGCTGGGGTTGAATATGGGCGTCCTCTTTAAGAGCAGGGGAGATAAGCGCTGGGAAGAGATTATAGATTCTGCCAAACTGGGCTTGAGTTGGCGGGGAGAAATCCTGGGAGCTACCAAGGATGGGAAGGAGTTCCCTGTCGAGATAACCGTCAGCAAGCCTCCAAGCAAGGTGGATAGCGACGGGAGCATTATTTGCTTTGTGCGGGATCTTACCGAGCGTAAGCGAGCCGAAGAGGCAGAGGCACGAATAGAGGAACTGGAGGGGGAACTGAGCTCGCTGGAAAGACTTTCCGGTTCCGGGCAGATCTCGGTTACGGCAAGCATGCATGGCGCGGCCCCTCTGGAACAATCCCACCCGGATGTTTTCGGAGGGCTCACCCAGCAGTACGAAGAACTACTGGATTTGGCTCTGGAGAATCGTGCCTTTAAAGTAGACCACAATATTTCAAAAGGGCTGCGTACTCTGGCTCAAGAGTTGGGCTCTGTGAGAGCCGGGCCGCGCGACGTCTTTGACATATACAGGAAGGTGGTGAAAAGAAAAAAGGAGGATGGTACGGTTCAGAAGGTGAATGCTGTTTTGGAGGAAGGGCGGCTAACGGTTCTTGAACTGATGGGCTATCTTGTCTCCTACTACCGCAACTACGCATCTAAGGAACCGACCGTTTCACAAAAGGAGGAAGCTAATGATGATAATATCCAAACGAAAAAAGGAGAGGAAAAATGAATAAATACAGATTGAAGCTGTATGTCACAGGGCAGACCCCCAGGGCTGAACGTGCTATCGCCAACATGCGGCACATCTGCGAGGTAGAGCTGGGTGGACAATATGATTTAATAATCATCGATGTTCTGGAGGACCCGCAGTTGGCCGAAGACGAGAAGATACTGGCCACTCCCACACTGGTCAAGGAATTGCCGGCGCCACTTCGCCGCCTTATCGGCGACCTGTCCGATAATGAAAAGGTGCTGCTGGGGCTGGATATAGTAGCTGCATCGCCAGCGCAGACACCGCAAGGAGGAAACAAATGAGAACAAAGCAACGATCTAGCGCACTTAAAAAAATGAAAACTGGCATAGATGGTTTTGACCTCATTTGCCAGGGTGGCCTGCCCAGAGGTCGCACTACTTTGGTATCCGGGACTGCCGGTAGCGCAAAAACGATATTTGCTGCCCAATTCCTGTCCATAGGAATCAGGAGACACAAAGAAACCGGTGTGTTTGTCACCTTTGAAGAGACTCCTGCTGATATCAAAAGTAATATGCTGGGCTTTGGCTGGGACATCGAGAAATGGCAAAGAGAAGGCAAGTGGGCATTTGTCGATGCATCACCCGAGCCGGGGCAGGAGACCATCGAAATTGGAAGCTACGATCTGGGAGCGCTACTGGCCAGACTGGAACACGCAGTTAAGAAGGTAGGCGCCAGCCGGGTTGCCCTTGATTCACTGGGGGCCATCTTTAGCCAGTTTACCAGCGTAGCAACTCTGCGCCATGAGATGCTTCGAATTGTGTGGGCGCTGAAAAGAATGGGCGTGACCGCGGTGCTGACTGCGGAGCGGACTCAGGAATACGGCGAAATCGCCCGGTACGGCATAGAAGAGTTCGTTGCTGACAACGTCATCATCCTCCGCAATGTCCTGGAAGAAGAGAAACGGCGGCGTACTGTGGAAATTCTCAAGTTCCGGGGAACCTCACATCAGAAGGGAGAGTACCCTTTCACCGTAGTACCTGCTGAAGGCATCATCGCTATTCCGCTCTCGGCGATGGAACTGAAGCAGAAGTCGTCGACTGTCCGCGTTTCATCTGGCAACTCAGAACTGGACGAAATGTGCGGTGGCGGCTTCTTCCGTGATTCTATTATTCTGGTGTCCGGTGCTACCGGTACTGGAAAGACGTTGCTGGTGACCCAATTCATAGCCGGTGGCGCCAGAAATCAGGAAAAGTGCCTGTTACTGGCCTTCGAGGAAAGCAGGGAACAGCTCTTCCGTAATGCTACCGGGTGGGGAATGGATTTTGCAAAGATGGAGAGGGAGGGGTACCTGAAGGTGATTTGTGAGTACCCTGAAGTCATGGGATTGGAAGACCATCTCATCAAGATGAAGAGAGATATTGCCAAATTCAAACCCACTCGTCTGGCTGTGGACAGTCTTTCGGCACTGGAACGCGTTTCTACAGAGAAAGGATTCCGCGAGTTTGTTATTGGCCTCACTTCTTTTACCAAGCATGAGGAGATTGCCGGGATGTTCACATCTACCACCCCCACTCTCCTGGGCGGAACTTCCATCACTGAAGCGCATATCTCCACAATCACCGACTCCATTGTTCTGCTGCGCTACGTTGAGATGTACGGAGAAATGCGCCGCGGTCTCACCGTGCTCAAGATGCGTGGCTCCAAGCATGATAAGAACATAAGAGAATTCAGCATTAATTGCGAAGGAATTCACATCGGCAGGCCATTCCGCGACGTCTCCGGCATACTGTCAGGCAATCTTACCCATTTCCGACCGGAAGAAATCGAGCGGGTAGCCGACCTATTCTCTGAAGAGGAGGAGGTTGCTTTGTCAACCAAAAGCTGAATACGGTCGCTCGGGGGCATTATTGTCAGTCATGGTGGCAACTAATGGACACCAAGGCGCGGATATGCAGGGCGATTGTGCAGGTGACACGATGGTACTCAGGGGAATTTGAGAAGTCATGAAAATCAGCGAGGAACAACTGATTCAGGATAGGGTAAGAGAGCTCCGAGAGAATACGGACTTTACATCCACTCTCTTTGAGAGTCTAGTAGGATACGCCATTATCGCCGCCGATTTTGACGGTAACATAATTGCCTATAACAACGGTGCCCGTCAAATCTATGGCTATACGCCGGAGGAGATTATCGGCAAACAAAACATCGAGATATTCTTCACTGAAGACTTTATTAAATCTGGAAAGCTACAGCATATCATTGTCGGCCTTATTGCGAAAGACCAGTTCTCTTATGAAGGAGAAAAGGTCAGGAAGAATGGTGCCACATTTCCAGCCCAGGTTCTATTCACCCTGACAAGGCACAAAGACGGCAGCGTAGCTGGCTTTGTGGAGATAGTGGAAGACCTTACTCAGCGCAAGCAAACTGAATTAAGTTTGCGAAATATTATAACTAGTAGCATTGATGGTATCGTCATTGTAGACCAGAAGGGACTAATACGTTTTTTCAATCCGTCCTTTGGATCTCTCTTTGGGCGCAAGGCGGAGGACCTTTTGGGTAGCATGTTCGGGTTTCCTCTAGTATCAGGTGAGACAACGGAGATTGAGATTGTTCGCAAAAGATCAGAGAAAACCTCGATAGACACACGCACAGTGGAAATACGCGTGGTGCAAATAAACTGGGAGAAGGAAAACGCATACCTGGCATTGATGCAGGACATCACAGAGCGCAAGAAGGTGGAGGAGGAACGGAGCAAACTCGAACGTATGAAAACTGAATTCATTTCAAATATCTCACACGAGCTCCGCACCCCACTCCAGTCAATTAAGGGGTTTGCCAAGTTGATGCTCCAGGGAAAGGTGCCTGACCCTGAGACGCAAAAGGAATTCCTGACCATTATTGATAGCCAGAGTGAGAATCTAACCAGACTGATCGAAAGCTTGCTTGATATGTCGCGCATCGAATCCTGCCGTTTTGAGATTCAAAAGGCACGCCTATCGGTAAAGGACCTAATCGAAAACGCAGTAGGCGAGCTTTACAGTCTGACCAATCAGAGGGGCATCAGAATCCATGAAAACATACCGGCAACGCTGCCCGAGATAAAAGCAGATGGGGAAAGGCTGCGGCAGGTGATGGTCAATCTATTCAGCAACGCCATCAAGTTCAGCCACGATGGTGGCAGCATCACGGTGAGTGCTGACGCTAAGGATAACGAGCTGCTGGTACAGGTCACCGACTATGGTATTGGTATTTCTGAAGATGTTATGGAACACCTCTTTGAAAGGTTCTACCAAGGCAATGGCTCAATGACGCGCAGTGCTGGTGGCAGCGGGCTTGGCCTTTATATCTCAAAGCAGATTATTGAGGCACATGGTGGGGATATCTGGGTGGAGAGCAAGGTAGGGGGAGGCAGCACTTTTAGCTTCACCCTACCTTATGAAAAAAGTCATTCTGAGGGAGCGGAGCAACCGAGGAATCCCGCTCAGGCTAAACTCCGTGAAGGGGAATGGTCTCAAGGTCGGAATGTAAAAGTTTAAGATAAAAATGCAAAATGACAGACTAAAATTCAAAGAGCAAGAAATAATGTTTACATTTTTATTTGTCATTTTAACTTATGACTTTCAAATTTTAAGTTGGATAGCGAAGGGCTTAGAATGAGAGCAGGTTGTGCCGGGGTAGGATGGCATTTTTTGAAATAGGGAGGTGATTTTCATGGATAAGAAGGTTTTGGTTATAGAGGATGACCCAGGCACTTTGAGGTTTGTAGAGTACACCTTGGAACAGGAAGGCTACCAGGTGCTTTCAGTGACAAATGGGCTAGAAGGGCTGAAGAAAGCACAAGATGAGTGTCCCGACCTCATCATCCTGGACATCATGCTGCCAGGTTTGGATGGGTACGAAGTCTGTCGTCGGTTGCGGCAGATACCCGAGACAGCTATCTTGCCCATTCTCATAATGTCAGCCAAAGCCCGCCAGGAGGATAAGGATGTCGGGCTCAAGAAAGGAGCCGATGACTACCTGGCCAAGCCGGTTGCTCCAGCAGAGATGTTGGCTAAGGTAGAGACTCTGCTTACTAGCACAGCCCAGATCATCTGCGCGACATCTGAGCAGTGACCTGTACAGTCAGGTGTACCCAGAATCGAGCACCCTAAGGCAGAATGGGATACATAGGTGTGACAATGGATACGGCTATCAAGGATTCATCAAAAGAGAGCCTTCACGAAATACTTGTCAGAACAGGGATGATTGCCGGTGAGCAGATGCAAGACGCCCTGCAAATTGCTCGCAAGGATGACAAGACGGTTGAGCAGGTTCTTATTGAAAAAGAGCTGCTTACCTCTCACGACGTGGCAGCAGCCGTCAGCCTTCAATTGAGGGTGCCACTAATCGACCTCAAGAGCCACAGGGTTCATAGAGAAGCGCTGAGGCTGGTCCCTGAGAAACTGGCTAGAAAGTATAATGTTCTGCCGCTGGATATTATCGGTGGCTCCCTAATCGTGGTGATGGGGAATACCATGGACGTGCAGGCCATTGATGACATCAGTGCAGTGTCAAAGATGCGCATCGAGACGATGATGGCGGTCGCAGACGATATCCGCAACGCCATTGACCGCAACTATACGGCCACGACCAAAATCGAGGATGAAAGTGCCACATCGGCGGCTCCGGCTGCGGAGGAAGAGGCAGGACCAGAGGAGCTCATCGCTGCGGAGGCTGAAGCACCGGCACTCCGCCATCTTAATCTGATCATTCAACAGGCGATGAGGGCTCGAGCCTCAGATATTCACCTCAAGCCGCGGGAAGACAGTCTCCAGGTTCGGTTCCGCATTGACGGTGTCTTGCACGATGCGATGTCCCTGCCTCTGAACATCCGCGGTGCCCTCATGTCCAGGTTGAAGATTGTGGGCGGTATGAACATCGCCGAGCGAAGGCGGCCCCAGGACGGGCGGTTCTCAGTTCACATTGACGATGTGGACATAGATGTGCGTGTCGCCTGTGGCAATACCGTGCGCGGCGAAATGGCGGTGCTGCGTCTGCTGCCCCAGTCTGCTCCCATGCTCGACCTGGCGAGGCTGGGCCTTTCGCCCAGCATACTTGAAAGGTATCAGCGTATGCTTAAGCTGCCCTTTGGCATGATTCTGTTTGGAGGTCCCACCGGCTCCGGGAAAACTACCACGCTTTACGCTTCCATTAACCAGCTAAACCAGACGGAGTCCAATATCATGACAATCGAGGACCCCGTGGAATACCATTTTGCAGACATCAGCCAGTTCCAGGTTAATCCCAAGGCTGGTATCGATTTCGCCAACAGTCTTCGAGCCTTCATGCGGCTTGACCCGGACGTCATTTTGGTGGGCGAGATACGAGATACCGAAACAGCCAGGATAGCAACTCAGGCAGCTCTTACCGGCCATCTCGTCTTTTCCTCAGTCCACGCCAACGATGCTGTCAGCGTTATACTGCGACTGCAGGACCTAGGTGTCGAGCCTTTTTTCATCTGCTCAGCTCTCGCTGGTACCGTTTCACAGCGGATCCTTCGGCGCATCTGCCCCCACTGCCAGGCACCTTACGAGCCAACCACGGAAGAGCGAATGGCTTATCAGGAAGAAATGGGTGAGCCGCCACCTCAATTGTACAATGGGGCGGGATGCAATTTCTGCGCTGATACTGGATACTTGGGGCGAGTCGGCCTATTTGAGCTTTTTGTGCTAACCGAGGAGGCCAAACAGCTATTCATTGACGGTGCCACGGCAGGCCGACTCCGTGAGCAGGCAATCAAGGATGGCATGGTGCCCTTAATGCACGACGGCATGCTCAAGGTGAAAGAGGGCATCACTACAATCTCCGAGGTGCTTCGCAATGTGTTCTCTGTTGACCACCAAGATATGCACTTCATTAGTAAACAAAGCTAGAGCAACAAAGTACTACTCCCTTAATACCAGCACATTTGAGACGCAAAGTGTGCTCTGCAAGGAATAGATAGGCCAAGTACTTGAAAAAGTCACCAGTTGCGATTCAGCAGCAGTGGGGCTAAAATTTGGATGATGCACAAATATCTCTACTTGGCCCTGGCACTGCTTCTGCTTGTTCCAGGCTGTGCTGGAGAATCAGAGCCTACTGCTATCCCGCCACCAGCGGCAGATTTCACAGCCAGCCCCGACGAAGGGCTAGCCCCCTTGACTGTTACCTTCACTGACCAATCTACAGGTGATATCACTGACTGGCATTGGGACTTCGGCGATGGGCAGTTCAGCAGCGAGCCGGAGCCTGGCCATACTTATACCTTAGATGGAGACTATACCGTATCACTGGCGATAATGGGCCCGGGTGGCAGTGATGTAGAGACAAAAGTTGGTTATATAAAAGTCAGTCATGAGGTTATCAGCTGGGAGGAAGCAGGCAGCTATATCGGCCGGAGCAAAGTAGTAGAGGGAGTTATCGTGGGTACGTACTACCATAAAGAGGGAAAGGGTAAACCTACCTTCCTGGATTTCCATGAACCGTATGAAGGCTATTTCAAATGCGTAATCTGGGGCAGCGATAGGGGGAAGTTTGTAAAGCGGTTCCCGCCCAGTCCGGAAAGTTATTTCCTAAATAAGCAGGTTCAGGTATCTGGCTTGATTGAGGAATACCCCGAAGGTTCGGGGGTCCCAGAGATAATTCTGACCGACCCCTCTCAAATTGAAGTCGTTGGCGAATAAGCAGCTCCACCATCAGCAACCTGCTGAGATAGCATAGACACAATCCCCTGACAGGGACTGCCGCATCCCCTAGCCTTCACTCCTGCCAGGGAAAGGTAATATGACCTGCAACTTCAAACACCTTTGGCATTGGCAAGATGCAATCTTCAGTACTAAAGTACCAGGCACATCGTTACCTATTGGTGATTCACTTAACAGCGCCATGGCGTATACTACTATTGTCATGGTAAGAAAGAAGACGGCTC
>Ga0257139_1000009_pt1 | contig 16532 bp, 17 predicted proteins | sample saktaT_15_FD_193543 | JGI IMG/M metagenome (GOLD analysis project Ga0257139, IMG submission 193543) | Metatranscriptome of saline water microbial communities from Sakinaw Lake, British Columbia, Canada - sak_2010_1_5_80m (Metagenome... | ecosystem: Environmental > Aquatic > Non-marine Saline and...
CGGACTCAATGTATACCTCACTTCCCAGGACGTGCATCCTCGCTGGGAAGAAGTGATCGACTGGGAAGAAGTGATCGCCGTCAGCGCTACGGATCGCGATCGAGAGGAGTTCGGAAAGAGAGATGTAGTAGACGCTGTTATGAAGCGGAAAGTGATCGACTGGGAAGAAGTGATCGCCGTCAGCGCTACGGATCGCGATGGAGCGTTCTTCCTCAACGAGGGCGGCCTCGATTCCTAGGTGCAGGCCGAGCTCGCGCAATGGGACGAAGGCCTCGCCACCACACTGTACGATTGGATGCGAAAGAACGACCGATTCGCCGTCGACATAAAGAGATGTCTCGCCGCCACGTACACAGACAGCGGCGGCGAGAATAAAGACCGCTAGCACCAAAAAGCGCAACCCGCTCTTCATGCGGGGCTACTCCTCTTTTGTCGCACCCTCCTCATCCACGCGGATGCGCAGCTCAACATTGATGTCCTTGTACAGATTGATCGTCACTGCGTGCTCGCCCAGTGTATCGATCGCCTCTTCCAATTGTACGCGTCCGCTCTCGATGTGCTCTCCAAGATCTTTCTCGATCTGGGAGATGATATCCTCCGCGCGCACTGAGCCGTACAGTTTCTTGTTATCGTGCGCTTTGCGGGTGAATACCAGGATCCGGTCGGCGAGTTCGTCGCGCAGGCGTGCTGCCCTTTCCTCGCGCTCCTCAATCTCCGCCAAGTGAGCCTTGCGCTCCTTAGCGTAGCGCGCTATGTTATGCTCGTTGGGCGCAATCGCGTAGCGCTTAGGGATGAGGAAATTGCGCGCGTACCCGTCGGCAACCTCGACTACCTCTCCCACATAGCCCAAAGAATCAATCGTCGTTGTCAGAAGTACCTTAATGATGTTGACCACCCCTCTTGTGTCTCGTAGATAGAATTGTAGTGGGACGGGACCTCATCGTCAAACGGCGTGGCAGGTGAGCGAACAAACCGAAGAAAGGGGCCCGGTTCCCCGAGCCCCTCGATAATTGGTTCTAGTTGCGTTCCTATTCTTGAATGATTGTCGCTAGATCAAGTCGGTACATGGGGTTGCCGCAGTTGTCAGTGCATCCGGTATCCGCCTTCTGGGTAATGGCGCCTCCACTTTGAGCGGTTTCGCTACCGGAGGTGGCGGATTCTTCTCTCCGTCCTTGCAATAGAGCAAGTTCCTCCTGCTTCGACGTATCTGGATAGATCGAATGAACTAATGCGATCGCCCCAGCGGCGTAAGGGGCAGAGGCTGATGTGCCATAAAACGTAGGATAGACCGTTCCTGTTACTCCATCCGGAGCATAGAGATCAGGCTTCTCCACTCCGCTGGCAGTCGGGCCGCGCGAGCTATACTCTCGTACCGTGCTATCCTCAACAGAGACCGCACCAACTGTGATAACCCCTGGGTTGGTTGCTACTTCCCGCACGCTTCCGCAAGTGCTGTGGTGCTCCACCATGTCAAAGTGTCCGCCACGGTTGAACAGGTTCAGGTGGAAAAACACCAACTGGACTGGCTGGCTGTCCCACTTTGCAGCATGGTTCAAAATGGAAATGCAGTAATCTCCTGTGTATGGAAGATCAAGATAGAAAATCTCCACGGGATTTGTCTCATTGCCGAACTGCTGTGCCTGTGAATATGCTAGCTGAACGTGATACTTGGCGTCGTAGAGAACGATATCTAAGTCCTCTGTTCTTACGCCACCAGTCCAGTCATCCCACTCGAGGATAACTGTAACATGATCTCCCTCGTGGGCGGAGAAACGCAAAGTGTTCCGATCCCACGCATCATCGATATTAGAGGTGAAGTCGTAATTATAATCACCGTCTGAGTCCGTGAAAGACCCCGCGTAGAACGTCCGATCAGATCCATCTCCTTGTGCCCAGTTACCAGCTGCAATCACTAGTGACGTGTCAGTGCCAGCAAGAATCTCATCAACTGTTGCGTTCAGAGGGCCGGTCCCATCAGCATGGCAGGTGGGGTAGCCGAATTCCACCGAAGTGGAGACTATATCCACTCCGAGCGTATGGACGGCATAATCAAGCGCGCACAGCCATCCAATGAGACCGGTTGCCGTCGGATAGCTCAAGAGGTATAGCTCCGCCTTGGGGGCAACATCCCCAGCGATAATCGCACAGGATGTTCCATGTTCCGATCCCTGAGCTGCTTCTCCCTCCACCGCTTCGTAAGTCCCTATTCCCGCTCCAGTTGGGTTTACCGAGTAAAACGTAGTATTGAGCTGTGCTAGTGTTTGATCGTTGGGATTGAACCCAGCGTCAATCACCGCAATCTTGGTCCCTTTGCCCTGATAGCCATGCGCCCATACCTGGCCTGTCCCGATTGCTGGAGTGCCGTTGGTTATCGGGGTAGTTCCACCGGCACTAGTGATGGTGACAGGTGGCAGGGTAGCATTGCTCACAAAGCCCATGGCATCAACACCGTTCTGCGGATCGGCGTAGTAATCTGCCGGTGCCTCCACCATGACAAATTGCCCGAAGGCTCCAAGTATTGTATAGCCGAGTGTTTTCAAGGCAGATAGGTTCTCCTGCGTGGTGACGTTAGTTGTAATCAGGAGGGCTGAGACTGTCTTTACGTCTTCTCCCACTGCCCTCTTGCGCTGTCCCGCAGCTACCGTCTGAAACAGATCCCAGGACATCTTGCCCGTGTTGGGCGGCGCAACTTGTCCTAGAACTAGGAAGGAAGAGAGCAATCCTCCCGCCAATAACACGATCAACATTCGTCTAACGAGTAACATAGAAACCACCTCCAAGTGGGTCTAATTCGGAATTGTTCCCGTTGGCGTTGCGACCGAGCGCACTTCAGGCAGTGCGCAAACGGCATCGAGTAACGTCAGTGGAAGACGCAGCTGTACAAAGCTTCCAAAAGCTCCCTGGATCTCTATTTCGTCCGAAAGAGCCCGTAATGTCTCCAGGTCTTCTTGAATAGCTGGACGGGCCAGCGTCACGACAACGGATACGAGAGGAAGAGCCTCATCTGGTGCATGTTCGCTGGTGTTCCATTCCTGAAGCGCTTGGTAGAGTGCGTAGTCGAGCTTGCCCGTATCCGGCGGCCTTGTTGAATCCGTACCGCTCCAATCTCCATACAGTACAAAGTGTGTCCAAAAGTAGGGATGGCTGTAATCAGGCTCTCGGAGGAGCGACAGCTGTGCCTCACGCAACGCCTCGTCTTTCGTAATCCCCTGCATTAGTTCCTGGTACATCACCCCCATGAGGTACTTGGTGGAGCAATCGTTCATATTTCCTAACGGGATCACCGCTGAAGCAACCCCAGAGGCAAGGAGAGCATCCGTCAATACCCGAAACGCCTCCCCTGCAGAAGATTCTCCGTTGTCCCCCACTGTACTCTCAACCGGAAGTTTTATTATCAGCCCAGTGGAAAACGTCAACAGGTCGATCGATATGCCTAACCCGAGGAGTTCGTCTATCCGAAGGATCCCGTCTTCATCTTCGCCCGGAAGCAATCTAATCCCGGAAAGGAGGGGAGCTTGCGTATCCAGTGAGAGCCATCCTGCTGCAAGATGGACGATATCGTAGCTTCTCACCTTCAATAGATGATTTATCGCCTCCGGGGTTGCGTCAGCCCCGATGAGAACGGTTCTCTTGGGAAAGAGCGCCGCAATGTATTTCACTTCTCTTTCAGACCAAGGTGAATATCCCAATGGGTTACCGACAGCGAGGATTGACCTGGCCTCTTTTCTTCTTGTGTCTCGCAGCGACAATTCCAGCGAAGTGAGGCTCGATGCATAGCTGATTGGGCAGCGTTCGATCAGGAACTTGCCACCATAGAGGTCACGCTCCTCGCAGCCGGGGCAGTTGACCAAGGCCTCGAAAGGAAGCAAGAACAGCACATCCGAGGGCACAATGACCAGATGTGTTGCCCCTTGGAGGTAGTTCTCTATTGGGGCGATGAGAAGTTCGTAGAGATCTTGCCCCTTCTCCAATGCTCTCAGGTAAGAGACAGCCTCCTGCCCTGGCATGGGAGGGGACTCGATCCCCTTCCTGAATGACAGCACTTGTTCGGCAAGTGCACGCTGTGTGATTGCGATCCTACTAGTGGTCTGCACTCCGTCATATGTGATCACGGAAACGCTCGTTGCTTCGTCGGACACGAAGTAATCCAAGACGACTGTTCCTTCCTCGAGTGAGGTCGGTAAGCTAACGGCGTTCCCAAGAGCGAAACTGGAAACGCCACCCAAGAATAGAACGAGAATACCAACAAGGGTCGAAATACGCCGTATAAGCTGATAACTCTTCATCCTCTTTCTCACCTCCAATCCCCCGTCAGGTTAAACGCGGCCCAGTAGGCGGGCTGAGTACAACCGGGGGTGTTCATCACCTCAAGCTGGGCAGCACGGAGCGCCTGCGCTTTGTCCATCCTATCATTCTCTATGTGCTTGTAAAAGGAGACCATGAGCTGTGCGGTTGACCCGGAAGGTACGCTCCATAGGCTGGAGAGGACCGAGGATGACCCGGCGGAGATGAACGCCCGCGTCAGACCCACCAGCTCATCACCTGTTGTCAGCTCCTTCAATTGATCCTCGGTCAGCTTCACTGGTGTATCGTCATCGGCTCCTCGCACCGCTTTGATCTGCCCTTTCATGTCTTCAAAGGAGGGAAGGAGCGTCTCACACGCACTCAATACCACCATGTTGGCATGTAGAGGAAGGCTGAACACCTCATGGGCAAAGAGCTTGCCATCCTCATTTTCGGCGGTCGGTGAGACGACAAGATACGAGTACAGCGGATTGTGTGGGTTGAACAGCCCATGTGTGGAGAGGAGGATCTCGCGCGCGGTGGCGGAGTCACTCTGCACCACATCCTCCGTTGCATCAGAACCGACATAGACTGAGGACACAGCGAAGAGCTGCGCCACGGCCCGCGTTTCTGTCTGCGCGTCAGGGAGACGAGGATCTCCGGAGTCGGGATCGGCCAACCCAAGGAATGTAGCTTGCGGGTAGGCAGTATCAGTCAACGCTTGTGCGTACTTCAGCGTGGCCAGGCTGGGAGAGTAGCTCAGGGCATATCGCTTGATGAGGGGAGCGTGCTCGCTTCGATCCGCGCTTGTCCAGATGAGGGCCTGGAACGGGAGGTAGTAGAGCGGTCCAGAGGGGATGATGATCAGATGTGGGACATCCCCTTCTCCGGTTGTTTCGGGGAGAAGGTTCTCCACCGGACGGATCAACCAGTCGTAGAGCTCGACCAGATTACGAGGGTTGAATGGATGCTCGGGGCTACTTCCAAGATGCTCACGGGTGTCGATCACCTTGTGCATCAACTCCGCCCGTCCATGTTTGAGTTGAATAGGTCCTTGTATCTCACCTTGGTAGATCACCCACACATAGGTGGCGGTATCGGTGACGAAGTACTCGAGGGCGGCGGTATTGGAAGGAAGAGAACGTGCAACTTCATCCACATTGGCTTTGATCGCGGATGGTTCTACGACACCTGAACGGATGCCCTCCTCGGCCACGTTTTCGATCGTCCCCACCGGCCCCATGGCGAGGAGATCCAAGAACGTGCGGGCACGACAGCGCTCGGCGACTAACATGGTATCCTCTTCTTCTCCCATCTCCAACAGCAGATCCAGATATCCTTCGTAGAGACGCCGGAACTTGGAGAAGAATGACTCTCTGAGTCCTTCTTCTTCGATTCCGCTCCTTGTTTCTTCAAGGATCGCAATCGCTTCTTCATAGAAGGACTTTGCTTGGGCTAGCTGTCCGACCTTGCGGTGGGTACGCCCAAGCCACCATTGTGCCATCAAAATGCCATCTTGGTCGTTAATAGCCCTTGAGATTGCCAAGGCTTGTTCATAGTAGTGAATAGCCTCTTCGTATTGTGAGAGCCTCTCACTACAGAGCCCTAGCATTCGTAGACATGTTGCTTTCACCGAACGGACGTCGAGTGCTTCGGCGAGACTCATAGCCTCCTTGGCGTAATCAAGTGCTTGCAGATCCTCGCCCTTGCCCAGCGAGTAGTCTGCTAGCTGAACCAAACAGGCCACTCTCCCATTGGTACTGTCCTTCCGTTCACAAATCTCTAGAGCCATATTGAGACATGTGAAGGCCTGTTCACGTTGCCCCACCCAGAGATACGCACCGGCAAGGTGCCTTAGGCATGTCGCGTTTTGCAGCGATGCGTTACTGAGAAGATCGGCAATCGTGTCAGTGGTTGGGTTCCCTTCCAGCATCCTTGTCCACACAGCTAGAGACTGATTGAGGTGTTCGATCGCCTGGTCATAGGCACCTAATCTAATGTAAGCAGACCCTAAGACATACTGAAGCCTCGCCACACCTTCTTTGCTCGAACTCTTTGTCATACCGGGACAGTCAAGGAAGCCTTGATAAAGAGCTAGAGCCTGCCAATAGAGCTTGACCGCTTCATAGGGGTAACCGTGCTCGCTGTAGGTAAATCCCAACACCTCGAGGCACCGCGCCTCGCCACGAGGATTCCCAATATCGCGATACAAATCCAAGGCAGCAGTCAGCAATTCAACTGCTGTATCATGTTCATCGTTAACTGCTGCTGTAATCCCTTCTTGAAGAAGTGTGTCCGCTCGCTCTTTCTCGGCCTGCAAAGACTCACTGGTCTCAGCAAACGTTATGTCATCGATCCATATAGAGCGATTCCATATGCTTTGGTTCTCCCACTGGAAGTGCCAATATCCAGAAGGCACCCAAATTTCTATTTCCTGCCATCCAGGAGCTGCTGAGATCTTCTTTGCTATGCAGTCACGTCCTGAATACCACATGTGCTCAGATCGCAGTTCACATACTGTAAACCAGAGCGTGTTGCCCGTCTCAACCCGTGCGTAGAAGCGCACATACCCTTCTCGAACCTGTAGATTGACCCAAAGCCTGCTTGGAAGATCTGTAGTGCTTGGGTTAGGGATATTCAGTTTGGCGCGCCCTGCTCTCACAGAGTACGTCCCAGAGTGCCGTTCTTTTTGCGTTATGGTCCATGCTGTGGGTGCAATCTGCATCGACCATCTCCAGGCCCGCAAATCCCCAGTTTCGAATCCTTCATCCACCGCAAGGCCCACCAAAGCAGGCATGGTACAAAGCAGAATGAGTAACAGCAATGGACTCAAGGTAAGCTTTCGGACTTGTTTCAGGTGCTGGCAATAGTTAGCTCTAACCCAACTTTGGCTACCTATAATGCAGCCAAATAAGCCTCTGTTTCTCCAGCTTTCTCCTTTCAATCCTGGATTTTGCATAATCATCCCCTTCCCTCTATTCCTTCCTACGTTACGAGCCCTTTAGCTGTTAAGATGTACGTCCAGAAAGTAAGTTAATTCAAGAGGAACGTGGGCAGTTTCTCTTCGCTGAGAACCTCTATCCACTCTGAAAACAAGGTTTTGTTAGTTGCGGCGATCGACGTGCGCTCATGACGATTGGGAAATAGGTGTAGGGGGTAGTTCTTTCCCGACACAGTGGAGCGGGACAAGGCCAAGCTTATCCACTATGAATTCCTACTTCTGCGATAGTCATCGGGAAGACTGATCATACGCCTAAGGCAACCAAGACCACGCTACCGAGAAAAGCTAATCCTAACAGCCACGTGTGTGTGGACATTCCTTAGGCCTTAGAAAGAGAAACTGAGCTAGGCAGCCTGTTCCTGGGCAACCCTCTCTGGGAAGGATCGCCTTGGACCTTCTCACCTCGATTTGGACACAGCAAGGATGTAGTAATAACCGTTTCCTTGAGAAGAACCTACTGCAACCGTATAATTTCCTGAGAAATCAGGATACCACTTAATTACATCAATATTGCTCTCGCTACGACTTGTGGTTAGTATTGCATCATCCCCGTAACATAAGAACAGGTCTGGATCGAAGAACCCATCTCGATCTACGAGGAAGATCCAATATACCCGGCTCGAAGACATATATAAACTATGCAGATTAATGTCCTGAGTCGCTCGCAGATAACCGGTAGAGTGGTCGACAAATAGCGCACCGATGTCGTAGTCCACACTGCCGTAGGAGCTAAAGGCAGCTTGCACCTTAAGGTAATACCAGCCACCAGCTACTCGACCGTGAACCACTCCATCCTCGCTGCTATTAGTGCTCCGTGCGAGCAGATCACCAGAGTTGCTGTAAAGGTAAAGATCGATGTCTCTCTCTTGATACCCGTCCATGAATGCAACGAAGATCCCGGAGTCTGGCACGTAGACTTTGTACCAGTCAACAGTATCTGATGAATACGAAACTGTACCGTTGCTAACTTGATTTAAGCTGAGCGAGCCAGCTCCTGAACGATAGTCATTGGAACCTGCACCAAACGTGACACTTCCCAAAAGCAACACTGCTAAGGCAGCAAGCAAAAACCACTTAATCCGTGTCATTTCCACACCTCCAAACAAAGCTCGCGCACGCTCTTACGCTACCTCAAGGCCCACTAGCCAGACGTACAGCATGCTTGAAGTAGGCGTTTTCTAAGTGATCATTCTGTGAAGACATTTCGCTTGTACAATAGATCCATGTGGTGCCACCCTTCCCAAAGCGGCTAACAAGCGCTTACTCGCTTGGTTCTTCGTCAAACTCGTTCCCGACCGTGCCGGGCTCCTTGGCAGGCATGAAGAAGCCCTGCTCAAGGGTCACAGGCTTAGTTGAGAGCGACGCCTGCACTGACGATTCGATGGTGTCACTTGGTGGCGCAGGCTCCTCTGCCGCCTCTTCCGAGAAAGTGTTGGAAACCGTTCCCTCGACGACTTTTCCGTCCGAGACAGTTGTGTCTAAGAAGGAGTTGTGCACGGTCGTTCCCTTGTCGCCGAGGAGCCCCTGAACTGCCTGAATTAGCGCGTCGAAGCTATTTGTCTGCGCTACGACGAACGCGCTTAGGACAAGCACCAGAGCCAAACCGAGAATGGTTGCTTTCCTATGCATAGTATTGATCACCTCCTTATTCCCACCCTAGCACAAAAGGAAGGGTGAAGTCAAGTTACCGCAATGGGAAAGGGTGGCGCAGTAAAGTGTTACGAATTACGAAAGTGCTAACGTGTGACAGATGGTAAAAGGATTTTCTCGCCAGGAGAGGGCGTACCATCAGGAAGGCTGCGCTCCGCGTTCAACAAGAAGAGCAATGGCCAAAGTGAGGAGTCGCTTAGCTCGTGATCAGAAATGCGCTCCCAAGTGTCGCCCGGTTGAACCGTGTAGGAAGATAGGTTGTCCCAACCAACCCCCTCGGGAATCCGCACGCCATGGCTGCTCAAGGAACTTGCAATGATCAGGGACCGCTGCCAAGGATCCGAAATTCCCTGAACACTATTGACCAGTTTCAGGAGATCCTCCATGCTTGGTGCCGATGAGGGAGCGAAGTTAGCGGGAATGGTAGTCACTTCCTGAGCGAGTTTCCCGACTTGCCCTTGCAGCGTCTCCACTTCGTTTGTGAGAGCTGCCAGGCTTTCATATACTGCGGCACCCGGCCCCCATAACGCGGGAACTGTTACTGCCAGTGCTATAATGACGGCTGTCACGGAGGCCATGGCTGTGACCCAGATCGAGCCAAATTCTCTCTTGGGAAGCAACGCCATCGTTGCATCATGCGCCCGCCTTGTCCAACTAGCTTTCTCGCTTCGCTGGCGAGCAACTTCTGCGAAATCCGGCACCTGCTCCTTGCTGGAAAGCGCTTCGCGCTCACTTTGCAGTGCTTCGTTCAGTGATTGCCAACGAGCTTGGCACTGTGGGCAAGTAGCAACGTGAGCAGTGAACTCCGACTGGGCATTGGGAGCTAGCTCCTCGGCCAGGGAGTTGAAAAAGACATCCAGGGGAGGATGATGCTCGTACTCAATTGGTGCCGTTTCATGGGCTACAGCATCTAGCATAAATGCATTGAAATCTTCTTTGTGCGTCATTTATCTCACCTCCCGTGAGCGAAATTTGATGGTGAGGGAGAACCAACGTTCTCTGCCACTCCTTTGAGTATTTATTTCTTAAAGTGTCTTTCAGACGCTTGAGGGCGGTGTAATCGTCCCCGCTTGCGCCCACTGAGCACATGGCCTCGGACCAGGAGAGGTAAAGCCCCATACACGTAAGCAGGTCCATATCCCTCCATTTTGACTCGGTAAGAAGGTTCTTACAATCAGCTGAACTACTCTTAGTCCCAGCATAACTGAACCAATAACGCAATGCGGCAACAAGGTTGCGCTGCATTGTCTTGGACTCTTCTTCCGAGATTCGTGCAGCGGCAAGAAGGAGTATGCAACTAGTGCGCTCCTCCGGCGGCGCAGCGTGAGCAAGTTTTGTCACTATGCTAGCAACTTCCGATTGCTTCACGCGCTCCCCCTGAATCAGGCGATCCCAGAAGCTTAAGCGATCTTCCCTTAAGAGCTCCCTTATCACGCCGAACCTCGCTGCGATGATTGCTGCATTGCACTTAAGTGTTCGTCATCTGATGTATCGGTTGGCACCTGGCCTTTTACTTCCACATCAGTTGCATAAGGCGTTATCGTCCCTGCGTAGTCAAGCGCATCGGACAGATAGAAGTCACCATCTACGAACATGTCTGCAATAATGTTCAGGATGTTACTGGGATAACTGGAGAGATGCTCGCACTGAGCCGGGATGAATATCTCGAAGAAATAGTCCACAACGTGGTGGATATTGCGATAGATCTTATCGAACAACCAACTAGGAGCGCGCGTAAGGAAAGCGTCCCGTATGCGATGTTCATAACAAAACTTAGCCCAGGCAATCCTTGCGCGGCGAGTGGCATCCTGTTTGGCTTCGCAGATGCTTCGAATTGCCACTGCTGGCGCCTCCCTAGGTATGAGTCCGAGCGACCTAGCGTTGGCAACCAAGAGATGCTGGATGATTCCTCCCACATAATAAACGAATCTCTGGTGCACCTTTCCCTGCTCTACTCGTTCGATGAACTGGCTGACCGCTCCGCCAAGAATGGCGATCCAAAGATCGGAAAGGGTGTTTTCATAAAGCTCCAATCGTCTACTTGACAGGCTCCCCAGGAATTGTGGATTGAATCGCTGCTGTACAAAGCCCATCTTTTCCATGCGCACCACAATCTGCCAGCGGAGCTTGCTGCCGTACTGCTCTTGAAACTGAGCAGCCAAGCGGTCACGCCATCCGTGGCGCTGGATCTTGAGCAGCAACGGATCGATTGGACTCTTCTCCACCTGCTTGTTTGGCATCTTCAAGCACGACTATATATATTCCCGATGTCTTAGTCAAGAGCGTTCCAAAGAGAGATCGGCGGGGAAGCAGTGCTTCCCCGCCTACAAGGAGGTTCCCTATCCGCACTTACCGATTCGAACGATCATCTGAGCTGTCTGGGAACAAGGAGGTAAACCCGATCAGCCTGAGGGTAGTGAGCCCCCATTGATGAGCACCATGCTTAGCGGATAAGCAGTAGAGCATCGAGGAGATCAGAAACGTCTGTACAGCCTAATTGTAAGGGATCCTCCTCCCCTATAGGAGACAACCTTGATATAGAATCGCCCTGTCCAAGCGGGAGTGATGTAAACCGTTTCACCGCTTCCATTTCCAGTACTGGAGGCGACTCGATTCCCATTCTCGTCATACAGATACAGGTCGAAATCAGCATTCCACGGGCCGGAGAGGGTAATCTTGTACCGCCTGCCTCCATAAAGGGTGGTGGCGAAGATATGAGAACTCCCACTACCTGACAGCCAACCTGTTCCACTAGCCACATAGGTATAACTTGAGCTTGTAGTAACCGGGAGGGTAATAGCAAGCGCCGGGATTGTAATCCCCATAACAACTATGACCGCCAACAACACCGCTAGTTTTCGCTTCAACATTTTCCAGCACCTCCATGTGCTTTTGTTTTGTTCTTCCAACTGTATAAGTGGATAAGAAGCTTGCGATTCCTAGCATGAGGCTATGAACGCTCCCCTCGCCTATGGCGTGACTATAAGTAGGTGAAGCTCTTCCCTCAGATTGATGGGTGGTTATTCTGCTGGATCAAGCCCAGAGGTAAACGCACTTCTCACAGTAGTTTGGACATGAGTGACTGGGACAAATGAAGCTTGCTGCACCATGATATCGCCACCGTTTTGTATCGTCCGAACGGGCAGCGTTGCGTTGCTGACAAACACTATTGAGTCAATCCCGCCTTCAGGCTTCGCGTATTGGTCGGCGGGAGCCTCCACCAGCACGAAATTGCCGAACGCGCTCAGTACGGTGTACCCCAGTGACCGAAGGGCTGCTAGCCTCTCGTCATTGACGGGCACACTTGTTATGAGAAGAGCGGAAACAGTCTGCACTTCTTCTCCTGCTGCCCGCGTTCGCTGTCCAGCCGCCACTGCTTGGAACAGGTCCCAAGACATTTTCCCGGTATTTGGTGGTTGAACTTGAGCAAAGGCAGATACCACAAAGCCTGTAACTAAGATTAAAAGCAAGATATTTCTTAACATTGGAATCACCTCTTGTAGTATATTGTCCTAAACCGCGGATCCTTCTTGGATCGTAAACGAGAGAGTTGATAGAGTGTTGCATAGAAAAGAGTCAGGCGGAGAGATATCATCTCCCTGCCTGACTCGGTCATGTGTCCACGCTTACCGATCCAAGCCGATGTCCCTGCTGACTGGGGAAAGGAGGTAACCCTGGTCAGTTCTTTGTCGGTTAGCACTAGATTTCTTGTAGGCCTGAAGTGCCTCCAGTTACGACTTCCTGTATACCTTTAGTGTGTACCACCCACGACCAGAGTATGAGAAGACCCTAAACGTAAATCTTCCTGTCCACGCCGGAGTGATATAGACTGTTTCATCGTCACCAGTGCCATTTGTTCCTGAGGCAACGAGGTGTCCATTTTGGTCGTATATCTTGATGTCGAAATCAGCGTTCCATGGGACAATTAGCTGGAATGCGTATGTTCTTCCGCCAGATAGTGTGCCGGTGTAGTCCCAGTAATCCCCTGAACCGTTCAACCAATCAGTATCCTCATAGAACTTTACGCAAGATGAGCCGTATGCAACTGCTGGGACTGTAGTTGCTATGGCCGCCAACACAACGAGCAACACTACCGCTTTTCGCTTTAACATTCTTCAGCACCTCCATGTGCTTGTGTTTCTTTCCAACCATAAGAATGGCTAAGAAGCTTGCGATTCCTAGCAAAGAGGGCGCAAATGATTTTTCGAAAAGATGTTCAGGATCTGCAATCAGAGTTTCAGCCGTTGTAACGCAACCGAGAATACCGAAGCTCATCTGGACACCAAGGGTGAACCATCCGGGCTTGAGCGGTAGCTAAACAGCATTAAGATTGCTCAGGAGGTCAGTGGCGTATCCGGATGGTTCCCTTGGGGTGCCTCCAGAGGTCTTATTAGTCTGATGCCAACGCTCGTACCGGATCGAGCCGTGCAGCGTGCCAGGCTGGCCAGATTCCAGCGAGAGCTCCAAGGATAAACGAAAACCATACTACCCCCACGAGCAGCCATGGCGGGAAAGAGGGCGAGAAAGTGGTTACTCCCATCCACCTACCGAGGAGAGATGTGCCCAGAAAACTTGCTGCGACTCCGATGATGAGACCGAAGATTCCTCCGGCCAAACCCATCAATCCAGAGTCTATGAGAAAGATGCCAAGAACCTGGCGATCCTTTGCTCCGATTGATTTGAGGATGCCGATTTCGCGAGTTCGTTCTAACACCGCTGTGTACATCGTGTTCATCATACCGACGGCACCAACAAGAAGAGAGATTGCCGCGATGCTTGCCAAGACAATCTTGACCATGCCAAGTGTCTTTTGGACGTTGTCGGCGAGAGCCTGCGTGGAGATGGGGGTCATGGAGAGTCCCTGATTCGCCACAGCAGCATTGATCTTGGCAATGGTGTCAGTGACCGAAATTCCAGACCTAATCCGAATTGCGATCATCGACGACATGAACCGGTCTGGCCACAAGGCCATTGCTTGTTGGTACAGGATAAACACTGCGTCATCGGTATTAGCCAGGGCATGGAATACTTCCGCACTTTGTCCGTTCAGCAAGTCACTCCCCAGCCCATCACGGGTCTGTCTTGAGGGTGCGAGGATGCCAACGACTATGAAAGTGTTGCCACCGATAGTGATCGTTTCACCGATACTAACGCCCATTTCTTGTGCTGTATGCGCGCCGAGGAGCACTCCATTGGCATTTGCTGGGTCAAGACCATGCCCTTGCGCTACTTCAAAGCCACCCAGGAGACCAGCAAACTGGGTAGTCAGATCCTGCGATGGAGCCATGACTCTAACGAATCCCGCCAATTCGCCTGCGGCAACCGGGAGCACCTGTGTCGCGATCTGCCCGATCTGTGTGACCTCTGGAACATCTCTGCGAAGCTGAGCAGGATCAAGTCCAGCGCCCCCGGCTTGTGGCATCTGCGGGGCATTGCTCTCTCCCAAAGGCTCTGCCGAAAGGGAACCATCTCCGAGGCCTTTCTCTTGCGTTCCTCCAGACATGCTTGTACCGTCGACTCCCGCGGAACTATGTTGAGCAACACCTTCTCGCGGCGTCAGGAGGACAACGTCCAGTCCGATGTCCTTGAACTGGCGCAACACGGCGTTCTCTACACCCGTGCCGATCGAGATAAGGGTTACGATAGCCATCGTTCCGATGAGAATACCGAGAATCGTCAGCCAAGAGCGAGCTCGGCGGCTGCGTATGTTTCTCCACGCGAGCGCGGTTAGATTAAAGCTCATACCAATACCTCCTGTCTTATTTGCTCTAACGGTTCAACCCGTTTTCCGTCTCGCATGTGAACAAGAAAGTCAGCAATAGCTCCGACCTCAGGGTTGTGAGTAACGATGATTGGGGTCTTCCCCTTCTCTTTCAGATGCATGAGCATGGAGATCACCTGCTCGCCTGTCTCCGTGTCCAGATTGCCTGTTGGCTCATCAGCTAAGACTATGTCAGGGTTGTTCACAAGGGCACGTGCAATAGCCACTCGTTGGAGCTCCCCTCCAGAGAGTTCGGATGGACGGTGGTTGATGCGTTCCCCGAGTGCGACTTGATCCAGTGCGGCTTTCGCCCGAGTGCGGGCTTCCGCACGCGATACGTGAGCTAGAAGCATAGGAAGTTCAACGTTTTCCACCGCTGAAAGGTTTGGGATCTGGTTAAAGCTTTGAAAGACGAACCCAATCCTGCGCGCTCGTAGCTCTGCGCGTTCATTAGAGGAGAGATGCGAAAGATTCGTACCGTCTAGTTGAATGTCTCCTGCTGTTGGTGTGTCAAGGCACCCGATGAGGTGAAGCAAAGTCGATTTGCCTGACCCAGATGGCCCCATGATCACAGTAAAGGCCCCAGTGGAGATGTCCAAGTCGAGCTCACGAATAGCTCTTACTTCGTTTGGCCCACGATGATAGGTCTTTTCTACCTTGCAGAGTGAGATCATGGCGTATCTCCTTCGTCATGGATCCACGTGTACTCCACAAGTTCAATAGTTCCCGAGATATAGGTCGCCTGAATGGTGCTCCCGTCTCCCGTCGTATCCGCCGGTTGCGAGTACTGAAGTTGAACTCTAAGAGGGAACGGAAGAAACTGGCGCACGAAGAGGTCATCTGCAAGGACAACCCTGATTGTCACGCCCGCCACGTCTGCACGTGTGTAGACACCCTCTATTCCAGAAAGCCCGGCGATCATCACGCGATCACCCGTTTGGAGCTTTCCCCCATCTGGTAACATGTACGTCTTGTGGGGTTCGAGAACCATAGTGGCGAAGGCATCAAGCGGGGTAATGTCGAACGTACCGCTCGTGTCCTCACTCCTGTACATCCCTAGCCACTTGAGTGAGATTCCGAAGAAACTGAGCCTGATTTCATCCTGGCTAGAGGATTGTGCGGTTGTTGTGACAACTTGATATCGGCCGTCACCTGTTGGTGTAATCTCCGTGGTAGTTGTTTCAGCCATTCCCGCTGATCCTGTTTCCGTGCGGTAGGCAAACCTAAGGTGGCCGCCCGGGAATGCCCCGGACTTCCCTGTCGGTTGAGTATCTGCCCAGACTGCGCCAGACAAGAGAACAACCGCAAGCGCTATATATACTGTACAATAAATCCATCGTCGTTTCATTTCTTATCACATCCATAATTCGATATGTAGAAACCACGGATCCTCCTTGTGTTGACGCGTTATGAGTAAACACAAGGAAGATCCTACCGGTGACTCTTAATAGTTACGTTTCACCCTAATGGTGTAGTTGCCGCGCCCACTATACGAATAGGCTTCAATGTGGTACCTACCAGTGTGATGCGCTGTAGAATACACGTATTCGGCTTGTCCGGTACCGTTGGTCCCTGAGCCCACGCACTCCCAATCGGATGCGTAGCCATCGTGGTTACTGTCGTAGTGAATCTTCACCTCGAAATCAGAAGACCACGGAACAGATAAGGTTACGCAATATTGTACTCCTCTACTCATGTCGACGCGCCGTATCAGTCATAGTCTCCGGTCGACAGCAGGTACCCATCTGCCCCGCCAGTGGTGTAGTAGGTCGCAAGAGTTGGTACCGCCGTACCCATCACTGCCATTCTTTGCTTCAACATTTTCTAGCACCTCCA
>Ga0257139_1000011_pt1 | contig 16264 bp, 28 predicted proteins | sample saktaT_15_FD_193543 | JGI IMG/M metagenome (GOLD analysis project Ga0257139, IMG submission 193543) | Metatranscriptome of saline water microbial communities from Sakinaw Lake, British Columbia, Canada - sak_2010_1_5_80m (Metagenome... | ecosystem: Environmental > Aquatic > Non-marine Saline and...
CGTTGTATTCGTGAGCGTATCAGTATTAATAATACCACAGCTATCATCGTTCGGCTTACGTAGCCAGATGAGCGCGGTATCGCCCGCTCCGCCGCCACCCCATGACCCCCCCGTCTTGAGGTAATCCTGGATAATGAATCCGCCCGCGGTGCCCGCAACGACATCACCAATTGTGGGCTCGTTCGCTAGGGTGTCTATCGGTATGCGCCAGAACGCTTGGTTCGTTGATGTGCCGCCCGTCAGCGGTTGCGCGCCCGTGCGACTGTGCAGCTTCTCGTGTGCTGCATCGTAAGCCTCGTCCGCACCATCGTAGTCGAAGTCACCTGCGTATGCCATGAGGTATATCTGGTTACGCTCAACCCCGCCACGTTGATAAAAAGCCGGGTAGACTGCGAACCCTTCATAAGAACAAGTCGATACCCACCAACGATACACGTTCGTTGACGGGCTGGTCGTCTTGTACCAGAACTTAGGGATATGTACCATGACGCGACCCGATGCACCCGTGAGATCGAGCCCGTCGCCGCGTGCGTTCGCGCCGAACGTGGCAGTGCCGTCTGCGGTCAACGTGCAGCGTTTCATACTGCCCCAAATCGGGTGCTTATCGAAGTGGTACGACGAGATGTTCGAAATTGTGTTCCCGTACTCATCGATGTGACGCCACGTATCGGTGTTATGGTTCCATTCGACACCGACGATTGCGGGTACTACAACACCGCCACCGCCCTGAGGTGGGCATTGTAATAACTCGATGACGCTACTTGCGACCGACACTTACCTACACCTTAGACGGAATACCATACACAAAGACCGGACTGTACTGTACGGAAATCAAGGGTCGCGCCATCGCTCAAGCCCGCAGTCCACTGGAAATCGTAGGAAGCGTTCTTGGCCACTTGCGATGCGATATCCAACGAGCCCACGACGCAATCGCCCGGCGCTTCGCCTGATGCGTTCACCCGAAACTCATCATCTTCGAATGTTATCGCATTGGTGTACGAGCCCGCATCGTGCTCCTTTACCTGGATCGATTGCGCACCGCTCAGCTTATTGACACTGCCTGAACTGTCACCCACAACTCGGAACTTGAATAACGCAAATGCGTCTGTTATCGTTGCGCCCGAAGGCAGTTCCGCTAAATCAACTCGGGGCAAAGTCACCGACGTGCCTAACGCGGATGCGTTCGTTATCTGCACAAGATTATCGGGTAACGAGAATTTCGTAATGCAGTACCGCTCTCGCGCATTTAATCCGACTAGCGTACTCGAATTCGTTAATGCCAAATCGATGTCGCCTGCCACCACTGCAAGGTTCGCAAGCAAGCTGCTCGTGTTTGTGATCACCGTCGACTGGTTGTTTTCAACGGTATCGGTATACGCGCAAATCGATGATGTGTTCACCAGTATCGCTGCAATCTTCGAGCCAGAAGAAGAGGCCGCCACGGTCTTCTCGATATACGCAAAAACCGTGGCCTTCTTGCTGTTGCCGCCGTTTGCGATTGCAAACGTCAACCGACCCACTACTACTCGCGGATCGCTTACAATAATATCTTCCGTCGCACCTGTGCCGCCAGTATCGCGGTTCGCGCCTTCGCCGCCTAATAAATCGACACCGTGCTTGTCCGTTATCGTTACGTCCCAGTTCGCGTCCGGCGCCACCCCGCCTTGTGGTACGGTCACGACGCGTTTGATCGCGCCATCAACCGATTCCGTGGTCGTTTCCGATGCTGACCCTGTCGCGGTCGTTAAGATCGCTTTCACGAGTGTTAATGTGTCAGTTACTCTCGTTACGCTAATGGTCATCTAACTCATCACCTCCGCAAATGATACCGCTCGGAAATAACTCTGCGCATCCGCCGACGTGTTCGTGTATACTAGCCGGTTATATGTATAGCCTGGCAGATCGAACACCGCAGCCGCCAACGAATATATCCATATCTGGTTCGCTAGCGGTTTCGTACCAATCATCGAGCATGACGTGTTACGTATCCGCAGCCAGTACATCGTGTGACTGCCATTTACGGCGACCTGCGCCTGGTCGACCGGGAACGTGAACGTGACATAATTCTCGCCCAGGTTCGCAAATAGCGACGTGTTATCGGTCAGCCCGCTCACAGGCGACCACGAACCGTTATAGCACTCGACCGACTGCACGTTCTCGCTGATATTCTCACCTGCGGTACCCACATCCACCTTCAACTTCGCGATACGCATGTACGACCCGATATATAAAATATCACCTGCGACTGGCTCCTGCGGCGGGAGGTACACATCGTTCGTACCGAAACCGCCAGCATCTAATGTTTCATCCGTGTACGCCGCACTTGATGTATTGTAAAAAAATACACGGTCTGGCACTTGCGGCTTCACGTTCACATCATATCGCATCTCAAGATTGGGCTCCCACGATTTGTTGTCACGCTGCACCACCAACACGCCATTGACATCGCTTACCGCATAACCTTTCATCCTGCTCTGACCGCGTTGGAGCTTAAAAATATCGGATTGCCACACACCATAGCCAGGTAGCGCTGTCGCAGTTGATACGTTCTCCACACGCCGTTGCGATTGTAAATCGACCTCACCTGTCGCCATGTGTTCCCCCCATTACCATCAATTCAATCACCAACTTCCGGACGAGTCCTTATATCGAATTTCCTGCCCTGACGCGTATCTATCTCGTAGGTACTTGCCCGGTCCTTACCCCAACCCTGCGGGAATTCGAGCCCCGCGAAGTCGCGTTCGGACTCCGTCACTGCATGCCTGTCCTCAATGCCCCGGTTCCTGATCCGTTCAGTCTCACGCCAGAGCAACCGCCCGTCCTCACTTCTATGGTCTAACATAATAATCTGTTCCCACCCCGTTCCCTAACCAAACCAATACCGAAAGACAAAATAAACATCGCCGCACGACTACTGGCAGCTGATCTTGCAGGCTGCGTAATTCTCCAACGCTTTGACATCGTACCGCATAGTGATCGCCATACCGACCAGATCGTGAATGACATCATCGTACTCTTCTACTTTGATGTCCTGCCGGATCGCAATCGCACCCGCATTCAGCGAGTCCAAGACTACCGCACCGACATCGCCCGCAGTACCGCTGAAGTCCCATGAACCGTTCGCCGTGGTAACACCGCACACGTAGGGTTTCAAACCGACGAGTGTAGTACCGACTGTGCCTTTGCGCAAAGCTTCAGAGCCGCCTGCGTAGTTCGCATAGACCAGGTTGGTATCCTTCAGGAGCGAACCCTCGTACTCGGGATGCATCACGAACTTATCCGGATGGAAGTTCGCTGAGCATATTTTCGCACGTGCGTCTGTGAGATCAGTCACATGCGCGAGGTCGTCTGTAGACGCGTTCTGGTTCTGCGCGCTCGTACCGATAACTGCCGCGAGTGCGTCACGGTTCAACTTGTTCTCCATCCGCACACCTGATTTGCGCAGTTCGTGCTCGACCGCATCAAACAGCCCGTCCTCTACTAGTTCGCGTGTGATCACCGGTCGCACACCGATCTTCTTGATGACGAAGTCGGTCTTCGAGAAGCTCGTGTTATGGATCGGTATCTCCGCGCCCTCGCTCACTTCATCTGCATAACCAGCTGTACCGCCTGTAACGTACCGTAACGAGCTGGTCTTGCAAGTGATTGTCGGCAGTACGTTACGCATACACTGAGCGGGTTCCGCACCCTCCAAGATCGTCTTATGCACTTCTTCCTGGATCAGCGTGGTGCTGTCCGAACCCTCACCCATAAGCAGTTTACGTACCCTGTCCGCTTCACCTGCGCCAACACGTACCTCAACGACATGCGCTATCTTACTGAGCTTACGCTCGCGTTCCTGCCCGTCACTGGTACGAATGTAATCCAACATTCTCGCAAGTTGAGACATTCAATTTACCTCCTATTCAACCGAAAAATGGAGATCAATGCCAAATTCAGTTAGTTCGTTGACAGGTTCGATACGGAAACCAGCATCGGGTTGACATATACCCTGCCGACACCAAGCGCTGCGATATTCTCCAGTACATAGCCCAGCACGTGATGTTCCGTTATGCGAAGATTGACTGAACTGTTCTGACTGTACGATGTATTACCGCCAGGCGCTTTAGCTGCAATGAACCCGCCGCTCGTATTCGAGGGACCGACCATATCACCTGCTGAAACGTTGGTCAATGCTCTGCAGTAGCAGATCGTGCCAGTACTCGCGACCGTAACCAACCCGCCCGATTTGTTGCCGAAGATCGCAACGCCAATCGGTGGGTTGTCTGTGCCCAGTACCGGTGTGACATATAGCGTAGTACCCGAGCCGTACAGACCAACTGCCTGTCCGCCATGAACAGAGCAATTAGCATAGAACGACATGGTGTTGACGCCATGAACAAGTACCCTTTCCAGTGCCGTGAAGCCATCTACATAGTCCGCCATACTTACTCTACCTCCACCTACTCAAACCCAGAAATGGAAATGCCGTTCAGAACGGATCGACGTATGTCTCGCCCCGCCGGTGTACATAGTCCGTCTCATTAGTATCCACCGGCTTCTTCATGTGCTTCTTAGTGAGTGCAACTGGAATAGACTCCAACTTCTTCAACCGCTCATCGATCGGCACAACACTCGACTCAATCTTCGTATCCAGTTCGCCAACTGATTTCCGCACATCCTCGACTGCGCTTTTCGTCTTGTCCAGTTCCAACTTCGTTATCAATACCGACGCCTCTTCGAGTACCGCCGTCTTCATATCGTTAATCCAGCTCTTGACCGTTTCCTCTGTCAACTCGGGCTTCGCACCCATCACTTTGTAATCGCCCGCGAGTATCTTCTTGGTGAATTCCGCGAGGTACGCTTTAACGATAGTAACGATCTCGTCCTTCTCCTCTTTGCTGATCGCTTTCAGATCGATGTCCAGTTCCGGCAGATCGGTTAGTGCCTTTACCGCTTCGTCCAGCTCGGAACCGACTGCCTCTTCGGATCCATCCGCCTTCTCAACTACCTCAGCTGGCACCGGCTCCTCTACGACCGGCTCCGTCTCCACAACTTCGGCTGGCTCGTCTTGTACTTCATCTCCCATATCCTTTTCTACACCTCCCGTGCTTTTCAGGTCGGGTGGGTTCTTACCGAACTCCGCGTAGTGTGTACGCAGATGGTTATACACCTTTTGTCTGTCACCACTTGGGATTGCCGTACCGCCTCTCGCACCGAGTAACGCAGCCATTGCAGCTGATACCCCGTGCCAAACCAACGTGCCGCCATGCATCTTACCGTCGCCTGGTAAGTGATGCGGCAGCTTGGCATCTGACTTTGTGCGGTCGCCTGCCGGCTTCGTAGTATCGACCCACGCACACGCCATCTCCAGCTGTTGCTGCGTATAGTCCTTTGCTGCGAACCCCCACGCGGTATCTTCCTGCGCCTTGTTATATTTAACTTCAGTATCCAACTCCTCTCTCACCTCACACCTAAGAAAGCGGAAATGAAATCGAGATCAAGCGCAATATGCAGCGCCTTATAGCTTTAATTCACCTACAGAGCATCAAACCAACAACCACAAACAAAAGCTACTGGAACCGTTTCAGGACGTGCAGACACTCTTCAACCCGTTCACCTAGCTGTGCATGTGGATGCCGCTCTATCGCTGCGATCAGTTCGTCCGCCTGAGCTTCAGTGAGACCCATACCGAGCGTCTCTCTGATCAGCCTATCCTCATTACTGAAATGTAGTAGCCACAACGACTTCAAATGCTGGAAATTCATTTGACTGGTACCACATCCAACTCGCCCGTATCGAACATCTCTTCAAGCACCGTAACAAGCTCGTCTATCGTGAACCGGTATTCCGCATCCGGGTTATACTTGCGACCCACCCGCTTCAGTACATGGGTTATCTTCTGATCGGTGTTCACAATGTTCTCACCTCGATACTGTCGATAGCAGACATTATCAAATCGAGATTCTCGCGTATCAACTCCACATCAAGGCCCAGTCCTTGGACGCATTCGTCACACGCTATAATGTGCTTCACGTAATCCTTATATTTCTCGCTCTCAAATGGTGTCGTAGTTGCGATACACCATAACCGAGCGCCAACAGCGCAGAGTTCTGGATCCTTATACGAGTCGCAGTCATACTCTCCCATCTATCTACTCCAAAAACCCAGAAAGTACATAAAAGTATTACGAAGTGTTATGTTTCTGAACACTGGTTGTAGTTGCATACGTATCGCATTAGAGTGTTACGATTGGCGGTTCTCAGACACCAAAACCACATGAAAGTATTACTCACTCCACGAACCCCATCTCAGCTACAGCTACATCCTCCTCCGCAAGCCCGAAAAAGCGCATGATCCACTGCTCTATGTAATCGCAATCTGCATCGTACTCACATGACACATGGAGCTCATCAACTTCTGCTCCGTAATCACCGAAACAGTTTTCCTCTGCTAAACGTATTGCACGCACCCACGCAATCGCTGCGTTTTTCACCTCAATGAATATCTGTAATTCTACGGGGTGGTACGCCTTCAGACCGGATCCCATATCCAGCAGATGCATTTCCATAATGTCTTTCAGAACCGGTAAATCCTTGCTCTCATTCTCGTTCATTCCCGACCTCCACACAACCAGCTAGTAACACATCTAACGCATGTATTAACCCCTGCTCGTTGCTGCGTTTTTCACCCTTCCCAAATCCCTTCTGCATTCTCCCATAGACAACACACACCGCCATGCCTTAAAGCAGAAATTCACGGAACTCAATTCCAAACAGCCCCTCGTTCCAACCAACTTCGCGTTTCGCCATCGCCACGTATTTCGGACTGATCTCGATCCCGATACAGGACATGCCGAGCCTGCGTGCAACCTTCATGGTCGTGCCACTGCCTAAGAACGGATCGAGCACGATACCAGGGCGATATTCGGGGTTCGCACATGAGCAGGTCGTCCAGCCGATTGTCTGTTGTGGATGGGAATTTAACCAGTCCTGATGACGTTGCCCGCCCAGACCTTCGACATATTCAAATCCAGCCCCTCTTATCTTCCTATCTTGATCTAGTCTCCTTATGTGTTCATCAGGCGAATCTCGTTCAGTTATCCGTACCCGTGCCTTTCCGCACTGCGTACAGATTTCACGCGGGCAGCCACACTTGATGCAGCGTTCCGGCAGCTCTTCCGGGAATACCGCGAAGTGCGCATCGGGGAACGGCTGCGTGTTCATCGTCCAGACATCGCCGGGGTTCTTTCCCAACGGATTAAAGTCATCAATGCGGCTTCGCGCATACCTGTTTTTACCGCGCATTTCTATATCTTGCCCGCCATAATGCACTTTATCGGTAAAATCTTGCCGCTTCTGCTCACTCTCTAAATACTTATGTGGCTCACGTACCGCATCCAGATCGAACCAATACCGCTTTGACTTCGTAAGCATGAATATCGGCTCGTAGCCGTTCGTGAATCTGTCCTTCACCGAACTCGGCATGTGGTTGGTTTTGTTCCAGATTACCGCGTTCCGTAGTATCCAACCCTGCTCGTCTATCATTCGCAAGATCAGACGGTAGTTCTGTAGGCACAGACATTTAGCGGGCAATGTTTTTTCTCTAATTGGCGGTCTGCTGGCTATTTCTTTGCTGCTCCATCTACTAACATCCCGTTCACCAGATGCGGAATAGCTATCGCCATGATTCCAGAACAGCACACCCGTTGGTTTCAGCACGCGCTTCAGTTCTGCGGTAATCTGGAGTAGGTGCTTGGTGTAGAGTTCCAGCGAAGGTTCTAAGCCAAGCTGACCGTGCCACGCACCGCACTTGGAGCAGAAAGCACCAGAATCTTTACTACCAGATGCTACTTGATCTTTAGTTTGTGGTACCTGACCAATATGGTGTCCTCGTTCCAGTGCCCCCCATTCATGCTCGCACTCAGCATCGCCGTCCCAGATCGCAATAGTTTCTTCGCCATAATCGCGTAAGCCCCAGTACGGTGGCGAAGTCACGATAAGATCAACCGTATCGTTCGGGATAGTAGCGAGCGCCGATAACACATGCCCGTTCAATATCGTTAATTCTTGTATCATTATTCTTTACCTTCCATCCACACATAGAGCGGAAATGATGTACAAAAACAAAGGTACACAAATTTGTACATTACTTCCTATTCGCCATCAACAAACAGCTCACACCACATACGAAGCAGTAACCTTTTCCATCCACTGAGCCCCTCTATCCTGCCCTCATACAGCACGTAATGATTGATGCCAACCTGCACATCATAGTTGCCTTCCAGCTCAGTACCAGTACCGTCATTAACGATCTTCACCCACGACATCTCAATCGCACCGTCTCTTCTCTATACGCACATGGAGCAGCCCAGATTTGAACTGGGATCTGTAGGTTCCAGACCTACGGGGATGCCTAGCTACCTCACTGCTCCTCATAGACTGCCACCCACAACACACTTAGTAACACCTATTTCACGTACCGGCTACTACATGTACTGCAATTCATTAACACGATTGATGGGTCGCGGGTATTGTACGAGCAAGTTCGTGTTACTCATACCGACTAAACGCTGCCTATTTGCTATCTTCACACGAAACTTAAATATAGTAGCACTCAGTAACACACTTCAGCAGCACGAACATAGTACATACAACAACTTTCTAGTAACACGATTTGCTCTATACCTGCACTCCACTGCCACACCCGCGGGTGGTGTTATCTGAACTCGCCGTGTCGCTCATTCCTGCCACGCCCTCAACCCACAAAAACGGGAACTGTGAATCTCGGCTCTCGCACTTGTATTAAAATCGCTTCTAAGGTACCATACATCGCGTACAATCTAATTTCTCAGTGCGCAGGTAGGTTTGTATGCCCAGACCAATAAAAATCGCTTAAATCGCATGTATGAAAGCTCATATAAATACTTTACGGATTTAACAGCACCACACGAGTATATAAAGGTATGTTTCACATTGAAGTTCGCTTTCTACTTCAAAGTTTAGAGGTGTTAACGGCGGCATTAGAGTGAATATCTCGCCGTAGAAGTGCGCTCGTACCCCCGCTTCTTGTAGTTTAGGGGTAAAACTACCGATTTTTGCACTTGTATATAAAGGTTACGCTTGTTCGAATAGCCCGCACGTGCCTTCTTCCAAATCGGGCTCGAAACCGCGTTCCGCTATCGGGCAATACATACCTTCAACTTCAAGAGCTATAAGTGCGTGCCAGTACTTGCACCGCTCGCACTGGTCGATCAGTTTAGTCATTACTCCTCGCTCATCTCGTACTTATATTGCTCTATCGATTCTAAGATATCCTCTAACCACGCTGCAGCTTCACCATACTTCTCATGCTCCAAACTCCATAATGCTTTGGTCGCTTTGCTCTCCAGCTCAAGTAGAAAGGTCATACCACACCCGCCGTTTGTGTACAAATGTATAATCTCACATTGCTGCATGTACAACCTTCGTGTGTACAATTGTACCCATTATATATAAACCTTACTGGTTCACAACCACAAGAAATGCACATCCCATCTAGTACTCTTCAGACCAGCGTCAAGGTACTGTAACTTGACAGGTACTATTTCGCCTCTGCCGAACGCGCACCGAAGTAGAATGCAACCACCATTATGATAAGTTCTACCACCCACTGCTCTATCGTTACTGCCATGAACGCACTCGCTAGTACCGTGCTCACGAGCATTAACGCAATCAAACCACGCACACTGCCTTTCGGCATCCATAACGGTCGCTCCTCGCTCTCCGCCATACTATACTACTCACACTCCATCATTAAGAACATAAATCAGCTGTTAAGGGTGCAACAGTAGACCGCATAATCGGAGCATCCTCAGAACCCCGTTATTCGTGTATATATACAGCATAGATGGGGGGTATCCTATCAGCACTCCACTTCTACTCTATTCTACCATACCACACCACAGCGAAAGAGAAAGCACATATAACATGGAAGCAGCGGAACCCGAACCCGCAACCTGCTAGTTGCAAGCCAGCCGCTCTGCCATTTGAGCTATGCTCCCGAACAGCAGAAGTAAATACAGCACACCATCCAGACGCAAGCGAGCAGAGCCACCATCGGTTTTCCCGCGTGCGGACAGGTTGAGTTTGAGCCGCGTATATTTAACGTTATTGCTCATTTACTCTTCGCTCCATTTCGGCAACCCATTCCGGTATCCATGTGCTCGCATCGTCACAGCGGAAATCGCGAGCGAAAAGATAGTAGAGCGTTTCGAGGCAATATGAGCAAATGAAGCGGTGTTTATATATTATAAATGCATGCTTTTCGAGTTCTTTAGAACATAACAAGCAGCAATTTTTAAGTGTGTGCATAACGAACCCTTTCATTAGTTCTTCTGCCCCAGCGGTTAGTTTCTGGTTTTCTAGCTGCTTTTCAAATTCCTGTGCGTCTTCGCCTTCGAGAACTATCATTTACGCCTCCAGCTGTTTCTTAACGACCTTGAAATGACTCGCCTGGTTCGCGGGTTCTTTCACCACGCTGATTTCGAGCAGGTTGGCTTTAGTAATGCGAGTATAGCACTGTTTCTGTTCGCAGACCTCTTCGCTATCCAGCACCTCGATATGCACACTGAACGATGCGAACTCGTTATTAGCGATCTTCTGCCGCATCAACTTGCCCGTTTCGGTATCGCCCCGGATCTCTGCGACAATGAACAGCCCGACACTGTCCACTTCGGTCTTGTAGCTGCCGTAGTATTCGATCACCCGTCCAACCGGATATGGCGTTTCGTGCTCGAATGCAACGACCTTGTAACCGCCTTCGCCCGCATGCATGAACCGGTTGATCATATCGCGTAACACGCCAAGTGGTATCTCCTCGTTTGTGCGATCGATAACATCAACACTCGCATAGCCTGCAATCACGAACTCGTCCTGGCTCTTCTTCGACACCACTCGCAGCCGCTGCGTCCGCCGCTGCTCGCATTCAATGCTCAAATCCAACAACCTGTTCAAGTCCATTTATCTTTTTATATCCTCAATCCTTACGGCAATATGGGGATGGGACCGGGGCTCCACCCGTGACATTGCCCCAAATTCCCATCTCCAATACAATACGATAGAGGCAGATGAGAGTCGATCACTGCACCAGCCGCGACTGCGTGACACTGTAAATACGTACCGCGACAAATCCGTTACTGATATCCGATATGATACCGATAACATTTGACAGACCCGCGTACCGCACCGGTCGCACCGTACCGTCTAATTTGAGTCTCGCGTACTGATATGCTCGCACCCCGTCACGACCCTTCCAATGCGGGTCGAGCATTACGTTCATGCGCATTGTGCCTGTACCGCAACGATCAGATCAGCCACCTCACGCAGCACACCGCCACCGCCCTTAGCGATAGTGACGTAGTCCGCATATGACCGTACCGTTATTGATGTGTCAGCGGGTGCAACCGCCAACCCAACCTCAGTGAACAACTCGGTATCCGGTTCGTCATCACCTATATAACATACTTCGTCTGCCGTCCATGTACCATCGGCCATGATCATATCGTACTCGCGTACCTTACTAGCAGTAGCGATGCGAACGAGTTCAATACCCAGTTCACATGCTCGCACCCTGACTGTCTCACTCTCACGACCCGTGATGATACCAACCACAATACCGAGCTTATCCAACTTGTACTTGCCGATACCATCTAACGCACTGAACCGTTTAATGTCCTGACCACCCGCAAGCCACAAATCGCGAGTGCAGAGCACACCATCAACATCAGTAAGCACCAACCGAACCTTACTCAGCTTCTGCTTCAATCGCGGCGAGAGTTTCATGTTGCACCTCCGCTTTAGTCGGTATGTGCTTGTGCGGGCAGTTGTCAGGCCGCACACCGTTCTCGGGACACACACCATTAGTAACGCCGCGGCATCCCACCTGTTCGAATATCTCAGGATATTCCGCATAGCAGTAATCGTACATCTTCTCTGCCAGTGTTCGCATCTCAGGCGCGGCTCGTACACATAACCGCAGCGAGAAGAAGTTTATCAGGCTCCTGCAGTTCATTGTCAGTACATACCGTGTATGTGCCGACATCGGCAGTACGTACCTCGCAAGCTCGCGACTGACGCCCCGTGTACGTAACGCCCTGTAATGGATCTTCGCATCGTTCATCGCATCAAGGAACTCCGTAATAATGAGACGGCGGTTAGGCACATCGCCCGGATCGGGCAGGTAGTAGTCGAACTCGTCCTCCTCGTTGTATTGCGTACTTCTCGCAGTATGGCTCGCCATCCGGTGTTCCAGCAGCCAGCGGCTCAGTGCGATGCTTATACCGCTAATATCGAACGTGAAACTAACATGCTCAAGCACGGACGAATAATCGTTCCTCACGACCAGCCCGACGATATCGGTTGCATCCTTGCCCGGCAATTCTCTCGTAACGCGTGCCGCATTAGCTATCAAATTGATACCATCTTCAGTAACACGCAGTAATTCCACTCTCATCTACCAACACCTCCACAATCGCTCAGGCATCTAAAATCGGGTTCGTAGGTATGTCACGCATCGACCAAATCGACAATTCACAGTTCCGAACTCAAATATGATTTAGTTATCATACTGTCTCAAATCCAGTACGCATCGTTAGATGTATCCACTTCAAGATCACAAACGTTAGTACAATCAACCCGCGTGAACCCGTCGCGATTACCAGCTAAGAAATCATCGATGAATTTCGTCTGACCGTCCCGGGTGTGCTTGCATTCAGTCAGCGCCTCCAGCACTTGCGGTGGTACTGTCATCGGTATATTCAGATCAACGAATTGCTCCACCATGTCTGCACTGCGGATAGATGCCAGCATCGCTCGTCTGCTCAGTGCGGCAACCCGGTTCATATCATATCCGTACTCTATCCCGCGTCCAACAAGTAGATAGTGCCACTTAGCGGGTGTTTCGTTCGCTAAGATCACCTGCCCAACCGTATAAATCATATGCAACCCGATATCATACATCCGCCCATATCGGCGAGCGACTCGCAGTCCCGTTTCGGTACATGGCAGCTTGAACACTATCCGCTTCTCCGCTAGTTGCGGTATTCTGTCCGTAACGAATTTGAGGTAGTCCACAATCTCCTTAACCGTAGAAAACGGGGCTGAGATGTGCAAGGTCTTACCACTGCCCAAAACACCTAATATCCGCTTGAACAAATCGACACCGTAATCTTCGAGCCGCTCACGTTGTGCAAATGTCGGTGTTGAAGTAACCCCCCTAATGAATGGGGCGTACCGTTCAATCATTTCAACATCCAAAGAATCAAGATACAGATCCACTTTCCTATTCCACCCCCTTCATAATTGAGATTGCCTCATCCATCTCATCTGCAGTCAAAGCCAAATTTGGTCTGATCTTGATCAGCTCATCATCTGCTGTGCGGTTCGCCAAGAACTTATCACGTATTCGGTGCTTGCGTAACTGCTCATCAGCATCCTCAACAGGATAGGCGAGTAGATAGCCCACACCACGCATATCGTTCACTTCGCGTTTCATTATCTCGCTTTGCCTGTTCACCCGATCAAGCAGCTTCTCACTATCGATAACAGACCGAACGCATACTAGCCTGACCAAATCCAACAGATCACCGTTAAATGTCGCATTGAACAGTTCAGGTGAGTCATGCACCACCCAGCTGTACTTCTTATTCACCATCATACCAGCCACCTGCGCCTTCTTACCGAAGACCAGAACGTCAGGTACGACGCCAAGCTTCTGGTAGTACCACATACTGCCCGTAGCGCCAAAACCCGTCTGGATCTCATCGAATATTAGTGGTATGCCGACGCTATCACAATACTGCCGGTATCGTTTCAACACATTCACATCCAACTCGGTATGATCGCCATGCAATGATCTGAACGGTTCAATCAACACACCCGCTAACGCCGGATCCATCTCTTGTATCGGTACATTCATATCCACACGCTGCACACTTGGGCAATCAGAGAACAGCAACCGCTCATCGGGAGAACTGAAACAGTTTGACAGTCCGTGTATACCGTGGAACGCATAGCGGTCTGTAAGTACCCGCGCCTTACCAGTAGCGTAATACGCTACCCGGTAAGCGTTCTCAATAGCAAGTGAACCAGAAGCTGCGAACCAAACAGTATCGAACTCCGATGCCGTATCCAATAACCGCTTGCTTGCTTCCTCTTCTAAATCAGTTACCAAACCGTGCCCCATACCGAACTTCAAACCCACAACGTCCTTGACAATAACCTTGAACGCATCACACATTGGATGGTTGTAACCTAACGGCACTGAGCTATAGAACGACCAGAAATCCAAGTGGTCTACACCATTGATATTAAGATACGACCCGTGACTATTCGCCAACTCAACTGTGTTCTTCTTCATATCCTATAGTCTCCATAAGAGCGTCTGTTCTTTCGTCGAACACAGAACGATGCTTTTTCCAACCGGTTTTCCCGTATTGTGCTGTTTCTTTCTCATCATTCTCTAGCATAACGAGCTACCAGAAACCCCACCGATGTCTGAGACCCCGACCACATACGATCCACGCCCATAAGTGTGTTCCAAACAAGAACCAATACGATAACCGTTATAAAAACGGCTGTAAATACGTTTAAACGTCTCATAATCCAAACAGACATCACTTTGCGGTTCGATAAAGTACCTATTGCCATCAACAACGGCGACAGCAATGCAATGATCCCTTCCCGCTCTGCCATACAGATATACCGGATACATCCTTATCCCGTCAATCGATGCGTTACGTATCAAATCCTCAGTAAAATGACCGCACATGTATTCGCCTTTGACGTACGCATGATGATCAGTTGAATCGTTCGCAAGGAACAACCGCAAATCAGCCGATGCTGAAACAGTACTGAAAAGTAACAACAACACACAAAGAGCAGTTAGTATGTTACGAACGATAGACGTGAGCTTCCCGTTCCCGATTTACAGATAACCTCACACATCTATCCGTTACCACCTTAATACTATGCCAAACACCTTTCGGTATCCGATAAACATCAAATGGATTGGCGTGATAAACAGTATCGCCAATTGTGACCTCCGCTTCGCCAGAAATGATTATCCATGTCTCCTCTGCGTTCGGGTGCATGTGTTCGCGGTTGCTTTCGTCTTTCAACTGCGTTATTAACGCCATTGCGTATGATGGTGTATTCGCTAGGTCAACTGACCAACTGACATCACTAGTATAACCATCACATATATCGTTGATATTGTTCCTGAACCTGAACGGAATCTTATAGTTCTCCACACGAGCAACACCATCCTTAGTGAGTATATCTTCCCGGTTGAACTCGACCGGATCAGTATGATATAGCAGATCGGTCTCACCCTGCTGCTGTTTCTCCAAGATCGCTTCAGCTAGCCAGAAATCCTCTTCCCAATCGATGTCTATAGTGCTTATACCGTTCAGCTCATAATAACCGATAGTGCCGCAGAACAGAGCGTGTCCGCCGTTCGTCTCGTAGTTACGCATGAACGCGGCCCTGCTCCAGAACATTAACCCCGATGTGAATGTGAACACTGGCTGCAAATCCTGCGATTGCTGCATATGCCCGTTGAACTCGAAGTTCACCGGCTCGCCACCATAAATCGCCTCTATCTGCTCGCGTTTGACACTATACAATGCATCGACCCGACTTCCAGCCCAGTAATCTAAAAATCCAACTAAGTCCTCACTTGTAATGAACGGTGATGTGAGATTGAACTGCAACAAGTACTCGCACTGCGGATGTTTAACGAAGAAGTCGTATGTCAAATCGTCCTGAGTACCGTCACGCATACCCTCATCGCGACGATAGAATGCAACGTTATACTTCTTAGCAACACCCTCGAATATGGCATCGGGCGAATTAAGGAATATCTGTTCCGCTGGCATGAAATTCACTAACTGCATCAGCGGATATTCCACTAATAACTTATCGCCCAAATACCGTATCGCCTTATCCTTCACCCGTTTGGAACCCAAACGCGCAATCACCATTGCATAGAGAGAAGGACTAATCACTGTCCCGTATTCCCTCCGTCTCGTTTCCTCGGTATCAATTCCAAACCCAAACCATCAAGAACCCCCTTTATACTCAATCCAGTAAGCCCGCCAAGAATCGTCATTACCGCTACGAACCCTCTGCCGTCGATGCCTTGATAGAGAGCGATTGCTTCGAGGAATGTTATGCACAGAACAGTAGTGAGCGTCACACACACTTTTTTATCGTCCATAAACTACTCCAATAACACAAAACTACAA
>Ga0257139_1000020_pt1 | contig 13869 bp, 9 predicted proteins | sample saktaT_15_FD_193543 | JGI IMG/M metagenome (GOLD analysis project Ga0257139, IMG submission 193543) | Metatranscriptome of saline water microbial communities from Sakinaw Lake, British Columbia, Canada - sak_2010_1_5_80m (Metagenome... | ecosystem: Environmental > Aquatic > Non-marine Saline and...
GAATGGATGGGACAGATATACAAATATCACGGTTTTACTGTTGGTTGTATTTTCGGGAATCAAGAACCATCGGTGCGTAGAGAGCAATATGCTGCTGATATCACCTACGGCACAAATAATGAGTTCGGCTTTGATTATCTAAGAGATAATATGGCGATCAGTCCTGAAAGCATCGTGCAGCGAGGGCATTATTATTGTATCGTTGATGAGGCCGATAGTGTGCTTATAGACGAAGCAAGAACTCCACTTATTATTTCGGGTACAGTTGAGCACTCGAAAAATTATTTCAGGGAACTCAATCCACAGATCAGAAAATTAGTGACCAAGCAGCAACGTTTAGTGAATGAACTCCTCTCCGAGATAAATACAATGATCGAGAATGGGACTTCGCAGGAAAATGAATTTGAATTCGGGAAGAAAATGCTAACAGTAAAGCGTGCAGCTCCCAAGTCCAAGAGATTTTTAAAAATCTTGAAAGACGGACCCTATCAGAAGATAATGAACGAAATCGAGGGGCAGTATCTGCGAGAGAAACAGCTTCATAAGATTGACGAGCAGCTTTACTATACCATCGACGAAGGGCAGCGCAGTGCAGACCTTAATGAGATGGGGCAGGATGAGCTTTCTAAATTTGACAGCTCACTTTTTATCATGCCGGACCTTGATGAAGAGATCGAAAAAATAAATAAAGATGAGTCCCTTAATTCGGCTGCAAAGCAGGTAAAAAAGCAGAAGTCGCAGGAAGATTTTTTAGAAAAGAATGAGAAGCTTCATAATATAAAACAAATGCTGCTTGCATATTCACTTTTTGAAAAAGATGTGGAATATATTGTAACAGATAACCGAGTTGTTATTGTGGATCAATTTACCGGACGTATCATGCCCGGAAGACGATTTAGTGAAGGACTCCATCAGGCGTTGGAAGCAAAGGAGAATGTTCAGATACAAGAAGCCACGCAAACGCTTGCAACTATTACGCTTCAGAACTATTTCCGTATGTACACAAAACTTGCAGGTATGACGGGTACAGCCATCACAGAGCAGGTTGAGTTTGAAGAAATTTATAAACTTCCCGTGATTGAAATTCCTACCAATGAACCGATACGCAGAATTGATTATGATGATTTGATCTACAGAACTAAGAAGGAGAAATACGAAGCGCTCGCCGATGAAATTGAAGAGATGTATCAACAACGCAGACCTGTGCTCGTAGGAACAATATCCGTTGAAGTTTCAGAGATCATCAGCCGGTTGCTGAAAAGAAAGAATGTTCCTCATGAAGTGCTGAACGCAAAATATCATGAGAAAGAAGCTGAAATCGTTGCCTATGCCGGACTACCCGGTGCTATAACCATTGCTACGAATATGGCAGGTCGTGGAACAGATATCAAACTTGGCGAAGAGGTTGTTCGATGCGATACCTGTATCGTTAAATGTATGGGGGACTGTAAGGATGCGGGAAATAATAAACCAAATCCTGATCATAACTGCAAGGAAAAAATGCCCTGCGGTTTGCATATCATTGGCACAGAGCGTCACGAAAGCAGACGAATCGACAGACAGTTGCGCGGACGTAGCGGGCGTCAGGGTGATCCGGGTTCATCAAAGTTCTTTCTTTCTCTCGAAGATGACCTTATGAGAATTTTCGGCTCGGATAGAATTGCAGGTTTGATGTCCAGAATGGGGCTCAAAGATGGCGATGCGATAAAGCATCCGTGGATGACCAAGGCAGTTGAAAACGCACAGAAAAAAGTGGAAGGTCATAACTTCGAAATACGTAAGCAACTCATAAAATATGACGATGTCATGAACCAGCAAAGAGAGGTTATATACTCATATAGAAGAAAAGTTCTGAAAGGTTTGGACCTTCGGGATGAAGTTCTGGAAATGCTTGACGATACGATAAATAGCAAAGTGTCCTCATTTATTGGTTCAAGTGAATATGAAGAGAATTGGCCTCTTGAAGATATTGTTGGTTGGTTCGAAAATGAGCTTGGGGTCAAAATCAATATTTCTCTTGAACTTGGCTCAATCAATAATAAGGAAGACCTGATCCACACTCTTTATGAGCAGCTAACAAAAGCTTATGCACGCAAGGAAAAACATTTTGAAGAAGAGCAAAGAAAACTGGAGCGATACTCTGTTTTGAAAGTTGTGGATGAGCAATGGAAAGATCATCTATATGAAATGGATAGACTGAAAGAGGGCATCGGTTTGCGTGCCTATGGACAGAGAGACCCACTCATTGAATATAAAAAAGAAAGTTTTGAACTCTTCCTGAATTTGATCGATACCATTAAAGAAAAAGTAGTAAAAAATGTTTTCACACTTTATCCTGCGCTCTATTATCAAGTGCAAGACAGAGTTAAAGATATGCAGCTTTCTCATAAAGAAAGGAATGCGTTTGACCATGTTGCTTCACGCGCTGAGGATCAGAGAGAACGAATGCAAAATATGCAGCAAGGACAAGATCGAGTTCAGCAGCAACCTGAGGAACCAAAACGTCAACCTATGAGAAGAGATACAGAAAAAGTGGGGAGAAATGATCCCTGCCCCTGTGGAAGCGGTAAGAAATACAAGCATTGCTGCGGACAGAAAGGATAAATAGGAAAGTAGATATGGCAAAGAATTTACTCATCGTAGAATCACCGACAAAATCAAAAACAATTAGCCAATACCTTGGAAAAGATTTTAATATTCTTGCTTCAATGGGGCATATTCGAGACCTGCCCCAAAAGGAATTCGGAATAAATCTGAAAGATAATTTCAAACCTACCTATGTGCTGGATCCTAAAAAATCCAAAGTTGTAAATAATATTAAAAAAGCTGCAAAAGAGAGCGAAAATATCTATCTTGCATCAGATAATGATAGAGAGGGTGAAGCGATTGCATGGCATCTCAAAGAGATATTGAAAAATATTATTCCGGAAAAGGATATATACAGAATTGTATTTAATGAGATTACGCGGGAGGCTATTATTGAAGCAATTGAGAAACCCACCCATGTTGACGAGAACAAGGTTGATGCACAGCAGACACGCAGGATTCTTGATAGGATCGTTGGATACAAAGCAAGTCCAATCTTATGGAAGGTTATCACAAAAAACCTGTCCGCAGGTAGAGTACAGACTGTGGCATTACGCCTTATTTGCGAGCGAGAACAAGAGGTCAGAGATTTCGTACCCCAGGAATACTGGACAATCGAAGCTTATCTGAAAAAGGATATCGAATTCAAAGCTCAACTGAAAAAATACGCCAATAAAGTTATCAAGCTGAACACAAAAGAGGAAGCTGAAGAGATATTCGAGAAGCTTAAAAACGCTGATTATATCGTAAAGGGTGTGAAGAAAGAAAAAAAATCAATTGCTCCTTTTCCTCCATTTATAACAAGTACTCTGCAACAGGAAGGATCAAAATTACTGGGATTCTCGATTAAGAAAACCATGCAGATCGCCCAGCAGCTCTACGAAGGAGTGACCATACACGGACGCAACACGGGTCTTATTTCATATATGAGAACTGATTCTGTACGTATCTCGGATAAAGCGAATTTTCAAGTCAGAAAATATATCAAAGATTCCTTTTCTGAAGAATATTTGAATTCCTATATTCGAAAATACAAAAATAGGAATAAAGCTCAGGATGCCCATGAGGCGATCCGTCCCACGAATTCTTTCACAACACCAAATTCAATCAAAGAATTTCTGTCAAAAGACCAGTATAAGCTCTACAATCTAATCTGGAAAAGGTTTGTTGCCACACAACTTTCCAATGTGCAATTGGAAAATATCACTGCACAGATTCAGGCGGAAAAAGGATTGTTTGAATCTCAAGCAGGTAAAATCCTTTTTGATGGATTCTTAAAAGTCTATACTCATGTACCTATCAAAAATCTTAAAGAAACCTTTCCGGAGCTTGTCCAAAATGATGAAGTCGAGTTACTGAAACTTAATAAAGAGCAGCATTTCACTCAACCTCTTTCACGATATACAGAAGCCTCGCTTGTTCGAAAACTCGAGCAGGAAGGTATCGGGCGTCCTAGCACTTATGCGCCGATCATTTCTACAATACTGCAGAGAAAATACGTGACACTTCAAAAGAAGAAATTTTTCACAACAGAGCTGGGCGAAACCGTTGAGAAATTCCTAATTGATAAATTCGAAGATTTTTTTAATGTGAAATTCACTGCGGAAATGGAGAACAAACTCGATAATATCGAGAAAGGGGAGTTGAACTGGATAGAAATACTTAAAAAATATTACGATGATTTTATCAGCCATCTGGATAAGATCGATATTTCAAAGGAAAAGAAGAAATATGAGCAGAAAACTGATATCGTATGTGATAAATGCGGTTCTCCGATGGTCATCAAATATGGGAAATACGGAAAATTCATTGCCTGTTCTGCCTTTCCGAAATGTAAAAACGTGAAATCCCTTGATGAGAATGAGGAGATCGTTGAACCGGAAACCAATGAAAAATGTCCGAAATGCGGCGGTAGGATACTTTTGAAGAATGGTAAATTCGGTAAATTTTATGCGTGCGAGAATTATCCGAAATGCAAATTCACTAAACCTTTTACTATTGGTGTGAAATGCCCTCAATGCGGCGGAGAGCTTATTGAGAGAAAAGGCAAACAGAACAAGATTTATTATACATGTTCCAATTATCCTACATGTAAATTTCTTACAAATAAGAAGCCCGTTGCTATTAAATGTCCTGATTGTGGTGCAGAATCCATGTTTGAAAAACCATCACGAAAAAAGGCGAAAATCCTTGTTTGTGAAAAATGCGGGAAAGAGCTTGCATAATGAAATACTCAGAAGTTTTAGTTTCAGGGATCAAGAGCATTTTATCTCATAAGCTACGCTCATTTCTGACCTTGGCAGGTATTATGATCGGCGTGGCAGCAGTGACAACAATGTTCTCCTCGGTTGAGGCAATGAAAAATCTCATTGAGGAGACGATCAGTTCACTTGGATATGATAATGTGATCGTGCTCTATTCAAAATTTCCTGATACCAGTACTGATAAATTAAAAAAATACAAAACAGTAAAACGCTTTCAGCAGATCAATTACGACGATTATGAAGCGCTAAAAGATAATCTTCAAAATGTGGAATATATCTATCCCACTATTGACGATCAACGAAATACGATCATAAATGGAAAGAAAAGCCAGATCCGTTTGAAAGGTGTTAAAAATATTTTCTTCGCAGAAAAAAATTATTATTTTGTAGAAGGAAGGGAATTCAATACCATCGAATCAAAAAACGGCGAGAATGTCTGCATTCTTGGTGAAACCATAAGCACGAAACTTTTTCCCAAAGGCAAAGTTCTCGGGCAATATATATCGATAGGGGATATTCGGCTGAAAGTGATTGGTGTCATTGACTTCGAAACCAGCGAGAGTGGTTTTGCTAAAGCGAATGAGTGGGAGAGAAGATTCGCACTTGAATCCTGCTATGTTCCTTCAAAATTTGCGGCGAAATATCTTCGTCCAACAATGAATATCGATGTCATGTGGATAAAAGCAACCGATGCTGATCTTGTAGGGGATGTATATAATTCAGCAGTTCAGATATTGCGTTCCCGACATAATATGGCAGATGATGTCGGTATGAGGGACATCAGTGCGGATATGCTCGAGGTCAGGCAGCAGGTGAATGAATTTTTAAAGAATTGGAATATTATTCTGCTGGTAATTTCCAGCATCTCGCTTTTTACAGGCGGCATCGGACTCTTTAGTATTTTGCTCATTTCTATTACAGAACGCATGAAAGAGATCGGTATTCGTAAGAGTGTCGGTGCAAAGAATAGAGACATTTTTTCCTACTTTCTTTTTGAATCGATAATTCTTGCTCTTATTGGCGGTCTGGTGGGTTCAGGTCTAGCCCTGTTACTGATAGGAGTGTTAAGCAATGCACTGAAAATCGATGTTTCATTCCCAATTATGGGAATTATTGTTGGTTTATCTTTTGCCATTATCGTGGGTTTAGTTTCGGGATTTTATCCTGCGTACAAAGCATCAAAAATAGATCCCATCAAAGCAATTTTTTATACGGAGTAATACGATATAGTGATTACAATTATTGCAATACTTTTTCTGATAGGCATATTGGTTTTTGTTCATGAGTTCGGACATTTCATCGTAGCTCGGCTCAATCATGTCAAAGTTGAGAAATTCTCATTTGGCTTTGGACCAAAACTATTTTCGTGTACTATTGGAGAAACCGAGTATAGAATATCACTCATACCGCTTGGCGGGTATGTTAAAATGTTGGGTGAGAACCCTAATGAAGCATCCGACGGGGAAATTCTTGATAAGAGGAGTTTTAAGCAGAAACGCTGGTGGCAGAAAGCTCTAATCGCTTTTGGAGGACCTTTTGCGAATTTCCTGTTCGCAATTTTGATCCTTGCGCTTACGTACACCATTGGAATAAAAATATATGACATTGCTCCAGTGATAGGCAGAATTTCCGAAGAAGCATATACGGCAATTCCCCTTGAAAGCGAAGATAGGATAGTGAGCATTGATGGAGTTCCAATTACTGGCTGGGCATCCATAATTCAGGAATGGGTAACAAAATCTCCAGATAAAAGGCAAATCACTTATATACGGGATAATGATACACTTTTTACTCAAACGAAAAATTTTTCCTATGAACTTTGGCTTTCGAACATAAAACCTTATGTGCCTGCAATTATCGGAGATGTCTATTATGGATTACCTGCATATCAGGCAGGTTTGAAAAAGGGTGATACCATTGTTAGAATTGAGGATACGGAAATTCATGACTGGTATGACCTGCATGAAATCATAAAAAATAGTGCAGATCGTCCTTTGCATTTTGTAGTGCAAAGAGATGATGAGTTGCTGGAGATGGATATTACTCCGCAAGTAAATATTGAACTTGATGAAAACTTGGGAATAATTGGAATTTCTCAGGTTCTGGAACAGGAATATATTGAGAGTTTCTCTGTGCCAAATTCATTTATATACGCATTTCTTACAACAATAGACATAATAGGTCGGTATTATAGTGGATTATTCAAACTTGTTCAGCATCCGTCTCAAGTTGGTAAAAGCGTGGGTGGTCCTATAATGATCGCATCGCTGACAAGCCAGCAGGTGAAAGAAGGAATCAGTGCATATCTCTCATTTCTCGCAATGGTCAGCATCATCCTGATGATCGTCAACCTGCTTCCGATTCCTGTTCTCGATGGCGGTATGATCATATTCTCGATAATTGAAGGTATAAAAGGTAAACCACTCAAATTAAGCACGCAGTCAGTCCTTCAACGCATAGGTGTAGGAGTTTTACTGTTTATCATGATTTTTGCTTTCTATAACGATATTTCGAGGTCTGTGGGACGATATTTCTCTCTTAAGCGCTCCAATACTCCCACAACTCTCGAAAAACCACAATAGAATGGGCTCTTTGAAGAAATAAGTGGGTTAGTTGAAAATTCAGATTTTAAGTATATCGACCCACTTAAAAATAAAAGGAACCATAAAATGAGTTTCAAGTTCTCATTACATACTCAGGATTCGTTCACTTCAGCTCGCACAGGAGAGCTTATCCTTCCTCACGGCAAGATCAAAACGCCTGTTTTCATGCCTGTGGGAACGCTTGGAACAGTAAAAGCCACTTCTCCGGAAGAATTAGAGAACATCGGATTTGATATAATCCTTGGAAACACTTATCATTTGTATCTACGTCCTGGAGATGAACTTATTAAAAAAGCAGGCGGACTGCACTCTTTTATCAACTGGGACAGAAATATGCTTACTGATAGTGGCGGCTTTCAGGTCATGAGCTTGCAGCAGTTCAGGAAGATCACGGAAGAAGGCATTGGATTTCAATCTCATATAGATGGAAGCTCTCATTTTTTCAGTCCGGAACGAGTAATGGAGATCGAGCACAATCTTGGCGCAGATATCATTATGGTGCTGGATGAGTGTGCGCCTTATCCCTGCACAAAGGAATATGCAAAGGAATCTGCCGATATGTCACTCCGCTGGGCAAAGCGCTGCAAGATCAAACATGAGCAGCTCGGTGGGGAACAGTCCCTTTTTGGAATAGTACAGGGAAGTATTTATGATGACTTGCGAGAAGAGAACGCAAAAGAACTTATCAGCATTGATTTTCCCGGCTATGCCATCGGAGGTTTAGCCGTGGGTGAAAAAAAGGAGGATATGCTACGAATTGTTAACCTGATGGATAGAGTTCTGCCTAAACAGAAACCACGTTACCTTATGGGAGTAGGAACACCCCTCGATCTGCTTGAAAATATTGAACGAGGCATAGATATGTTCGACTGTGTGATGCCCACGCGTCATGCAAGGAACGGGCAGGCATTTACCAGAGATGGCAGACTTACAGTAAGAAACGGTAAATATAAAGAGGATTTCCGTCCGATTCAGGATGATTGCTCCTGCTATGCATGCAGAAATTTCTCTCGCGCCTACATTCGCCATCTTATCAATGTGAAAGAGATACTTGGTGTCCGATTAACGACACTGCATAATTTAACCTTTTATAATACTCTGATCAAAGAAATAAGAGAAGCCATTAACAGTGGCGTTTTCTCACAATACAAAAACAATTTTATCGAAAATTACACACGTTCCGATGATGTCCAATATATATAATTATTAAAAAATGAACACTAAGAAGTCATTTAAAACCACAGAGCACAACTAATCAATTACATGAAACTTGCTAAAATTGATACAGGTTTATTAATGAATTTCAATGTAAAACAATTAAAAGATGGAATTGAAAGATTTAAGTTATAATCCATTATATTCTCTGTGTTCTCTGTGGTTAGATGTATATGTTTTTTGGATAACCTCGTGAAAGGAATATAGAATGAAAAAAGCAAAGATACTCTGGATAGATGATGAAATACAGATGCTCAAACCGCATATAATATTTCTGGAAGAAAGAAATTTCGAAGTGGTTTCAGCATCCAATGGAAACGACGGTATTGCCCTCGTCGAAGAACAAAACTTTGATATCGTACTTCTCGATGAAATGATGCCCGGACTCGACGGACTGGAAACTCTTGTGCAGATCAAGAAGCTCAACGAAAGTTTGCCTGTGGTAATGGTCACTAAGAACGAAGAAGAGGGTTTGATGAACAAAGCGATCGCCCAGCAGATCACAGATTATATCATCAAGCCGATCAACCCCAACCAGATACTGATGTCCCTTAAGAAGATATTGATGTCTGAAGAGATCCGCAGAAACCGGACCGGCGAAGAATATGCGGAATTCTCTGCAAAACTAAATCAAAAACTTTTTGCAGAACCGAACTGGCAGGATTGGATAGATATTTATCGCTCCATTGCAGAGTGGGATCTGAAGCTGGATCAGCTATACTACGAAGATATTATTCAAATGCACTCGTATGAAAAGAAAAATTGCGATACCGAGTTTTCAAACTACATCGCTGCTCATTATGAAGATTTTCTCACTCAATCCGATAGTCCGGTGCTTTCTCCTGATATAGTAAGAAAATACGTCGCCGACAGATTGTACACAAAGAAGGTTGTTTATTTTGTTGTTCTCGACTGTCTGCGACTCGATCAATTCATGATAATCAAGCCCTTTATTGAAGAGCTTTTTAATGTGAAAACCGATTATTATTATTCAATTTTACCCACGTCAACGCCATATTCTCGAAATGCAATTTTCAGCGGTATGATGCCAGGCAAGATAGCGAAAGTGTACCCACAATTCTGGCGCACCAGCAAAGAAGTGGAAAGCAGTCTTAACCGCGATGAGCACTTTTTCATGGATGAACAGATCAAGAAAATGGATATTCCCATGCCACATGGAAGTAAGTATATAAAGGTACTGAATACTGAGGAAGGCGAGTATGTCACAAAAAGGATCCCTTCCTATAAAAAAGAGCGATTGGTCATTCTCGTATATAACTTTTTGGACATGCTGCTTCATCACAGATTTAAAGATGAAATACTTAAAGAAATTATACCTAACGACCGCGCATTGCGTTCGTTAACAAAGCTGTGGTTTTTGAATTCTCAGTTCTATGAGACACTCAAACTCATTGCAAAACAGGATGCGGTTGTCATACTTACAACTGATCACGGATCGATAAAAGTCGAGCATCCAACAAAGGTTATCAGCGATAAGGAAATCTCATCTGGATTGCGCTCAAAACACGGCAAGAATATCACCTGTAATGACAGGCATACTATCAAAGTTTCAGACCCGAAAAGATACGGACTTCCTATCGAAAATGTTGTAGAGAACTTCATCTTTGCCAAAGGTGATCATTACTTTGTGTATCCAACTGCTTATAATGAGTACAAGCGTAAATTCGACGGCACTTATCAGCACGGCGGTGTTTCCATGGAAGAAATGATCCTGCCGGTATCGATCTTAACAACCAAGAAATAAAATGGCTCACGATTCTTATTCTCAGGAATTTACAAGTGGTTCTGAAAACGAAACTTCCCAGATCGCAAAAGATTTTGCTGAAATACTGCAAATGGGTGATGTAGTGGCACTAAGAGGTGAACTGGGCAGCGGGAAAACTTTTTTTGTGAAAAAGGTAGTTGAAAAATTGGGATTTAATGGCTATGTATCAAGTCCAACCTTCACCATCCTGAATATTTATGAAGCTTCGACCTATCTCTATCATTTTGATTTCTACCGCCTGAATAATATCGAAGCAATTGAAAAGATCGGCTTTTACGATCTGCTCACGGAAGATGGGATTTTTTTCATAGAATGGCCAGAAAAAGCTGAAGAACTATTCCCTGATGAATATTTTGAGATAAGATTTGACATTATTAATAGAACTCACAGAAAAATAAGTATAAAGAAAATCACTGGAAATGAGGATGCATTATGTCGAAATTGATGAAAAGTGTTTCCGGCATTCGAGGAATTGTTGGAGACACTCTCACAACGGAACTTGTGCTCTCTTTTGCAAAACGATTTGGAGTGTTTTCCGAACGAGGGAAAATTGTAGTTGGAAGAGATTCCCGAACCACTGGAAAGATGCTGCTCAACGTTGTTTCTGCAGGTTTAGTGTCAGTTGGTGCAGATGTGATCGATCTCGGGATTTGTCCCACGCCTACAATTCTTCTTGCGGCAGAAAATCTCAAAGCTGACGGTGGGATTGCGATCACTGCTAGCCATAATCCACAGGAATGGAATGCACTGAAGCTCATAAATGATCGGGGCACTTTTCTAACAATGGAGCAGTCAAAGGAATTTTGGAATATTTTGGAAAACGATTTGGTTGATCTTGATTGGCAAAGAATTGGCACTTATTCTTTGTATGAAAATGCAATTGATGATCATATACAGGCGATTATGCAACTTCCCTTGATCCAAACGGATAAGATAAAAAAACAAAATTTCAAAGTAGTAATAGATTCCACGAATGGCGCTGGCGGTCTGATGTCACCACTTCTGCTTAAAGCGCTTGGCTGTGAAGTGATAGAGCTGTATTCAAAACCGAATGGAATGTTCTCACGCATTGCAGAACCGGCAGCACAAAATCTTGGCGCTCTGGAAGATGAAGTTATAAAACACAAAGCTGATATCGGCTTTGCAACAGATCCTGACGTAGACAGATTGTCAATTGTTTCAAATAACGGGACTGCACTTGGCACAGAATATACACTCTTACTGGCTGAAAAGTATGTGCTCTCACAAAAGAAGGGAAATATTGCTACGAATTTGTCCTCCTCGATGGCTTCAGATGTGATCGCAAAGGAACATGGAGTGGAGATCTTTCGGTCACCTGTAGGTGAGATCAACGTTGCAGAGGTAATGAAAGAGCACAATTGCGTGATAGGCGGCGAAGGTAATGGAGGAATCATTCTTCCTGATCTCCACTTCACACGTGATGCTCCGCTTGGCATGGCTCTTATTCTCTCATATATGGCAACTTCAGGGAAAAAAATCTCTGAATTGGCAGCAGAAATACCAAAATACTATATGCATAAAACCAAGCTCGATCTTGCAGAAAATATTGATTTTGATGAAGTGAGTGAGCGAATTCTGGAGGATTTTTCTGATAAAAAACTTGATACACAGGACGGCATCAAAATAATTGACGCAGACTTCTGGATTCATATCAGGAAATCAGGTACTGAACCGATCGTCCGTATCATTGCTGAAAGCTCATCTGAAGAAGGATCAAATAAACTATGTAAGCAAATAATTCAAAGATATTTCGGGTAAAAAATTATGGATCAATTTACTACATGGCTGCATAATCTTACGAATATCGAACAGGATATTATGGGCAAGATCGTCATATCGATAATTGTCATTGTTGTACTAAAGATCATTCATCTGATCGTGCTCAAAATCATGTTGAGAAATATTGAGGAAACCCGCAAACGCTACCGCTGGAAGAAGACCCTGACATATATTTTTGTGTTTATCGGGTTTTTACTTCTGGGACGCGTGTGGCTTCAAGCATTTCAATCTCTTGCGACCTTTCTTGGTTTGCTCACTGCAGGTCTGGCAATAGCGCTTAAAGACATTATCACAGACATGGCAGGTTGGGTCTTTATTGTGTGGCGCAGACCTTTCGATGTGGGTGACAGAATACAGGTGGGTGAGCATGCAGGAGATGTGATCGACATTCGTCTATTTCAATTCAGCTTACTGGAAATCCGCAACTGGGTTGATGCAGACCAGAGCACCGGACGAATCATACATATTCCTAATAGCCGAGTTATCAATCATGGGCTTGCCAATTTCAGCAAAGGATTTCAATATATTTGGGACGAGATCCCGGTGCTGATCACCTTTGAGAGTAACTGGCGAAAAGCAAAAATGATCCTTCAACAGATCGGGAACAAGCACGCAGAGCATATCACACCCCATGCGGAACGCAGGATCAAAGAAGCCTCTCGCAAATTCATGATATTTTATAAAAATCTTTCTCCAACAGTTTATACAAGCGTTAAGGACTGCGGCGTGCTTCTGACCATTCGTTTTCTCTGCGAGCCCAAACGCAGACGTGCCAGCGAACATGCGATATGGGAGGATATTCTGATTGCTTTCAACAGTATCGAGGGCATAGATTTCGCCTATCCGACAAAGAGAATTTATTACGAAAACCTCAAAGATTTTTCTATGAAAAGTTCTGAAAAATTAGCAGATATAGATGAAAAAACAAATAAGGGAGAAGAGAATGACAATGTATGACAAGGATTCAGAGGAATACAAAAGAGCAAAAATGCGTGTTGATGAGATCAGGGGATTTTGGTCACATATCGCAGTGTATATCATCGTGAATATTGGAATATTTATAATCAATATGTTAACCTCACCTCATCACTTATGGTTCTACTGGCCCCTTCTTGGATGGGGGATCGGTTTGTTCGCTCATGGCTTCCATGTATTTTGCGCACAGGGTATATTTGGCAAGGATTGGGAGGAGCGACAGATCAAGAAATATATGGATAAGAGAGGTCAATAAGATTACTCTTAATTTATTTCTATATTGTTAGTTAAGAAGCAGTTTCTTATATTTTAGTTTAGATAATATTGAGCTGATTTTTTGCTTCTATGAGATCATCTTCTGTACCGAAAAAGGAATGGAATATACCACAGAGAACACAGAGACAACAGAGGGAATTCAACTGATGATAAAGTAATTCCCAATAAAAAGGGCATGTCATTCCCTCGAAAGCTTGCCTCCGTCTGCTGACGGATTGGTGATGGGAATCCAGTATTTTCGCCTTCTCTGAACTCCATCCAGATAAATCGGGCTGAAGTCCAGTCTGGAAAAGAACAGCCTTATACCACAGAGAACACAGAGACCACAGAGGGAATTCAACTGATGATAAAGTAATTCCCAATA
>Ga0257139_1000033_pt1 | contig 12080 bp, 1 predicted proteins | sample saktaT_15_FD_193543 | JGI IMG/M metagenome (GOLD analysis project Ga0257139, IMG submission 193543) | Metatranscriptome of saline water microbial communities from Sakinaw Lake, British Columbia, Canada - sak_2010_1_5_80m (Metagenome... | ecosystem: Environmental > Aquatic > Non-marine Saline and...
AGTTGAAGCGTCAAAGTGTAGATCCACGATCCGGGTGCTACAGGTTCCATTAAATAATCCGGATCGCTGGGCGGAATGGCCCATCCGTTAAAACTTCCACTGAGGTAGACATCATCGGTGGCAGGTTGGAAACCTGCAGCACCAGTCATATCAATATTGAAGGTAACATCAAATAATTCGGTTGATTCAATAAAGTTGGCCGTAAGCGTTACATCTTCACCGGGCATGGTGAAAATATACGGATTGGCTGTACTTACCACCGCATCCAATTCATCGGTCCAGTTCACAAACTGCCATCCCGGGTTGGACATAGCGATGAGTGTAACAACAGCTCCTTCCAGGTAGGCACCCCCGCCGAGGACACTTCCTGCGCCTGCGGGATCAACCGTCACATTGACCATAAAGGTCGGAAGGGCTGAAAAATTAGCTGTCAGCAGGAGATTTTCTCCTGGCATTGTAAAATTGTAGGGATTGTCGGTACTGATTACACCACCCTCCTCTGTCCAGCTAACGAAATAGTATCCTGCCGCGGGAGTAGCCGTTAGTGTAACCGGATCTCCTTCAGCGTAGGCTCCTGCACCGGTCACGGTACCTGCACCCAGCGGTGCAATATCCACCGTAACCGTATACGTGGGAACCGTAGAAAAATTGGCCGTAAGCGCAACATCTTCCGCCGGCATGGTAAAATTATAAGGATTGTCAACACTGACAACACCCTCGGAATCGGTCCAGTTTACGAAAAGATATCCCGCTGCCGGCGTTGCTGACACACTAACCGGGTCGCCGGGTGCATACTCACCGGCTCCCATGGTTGTGCCCGCTCCCGGAGGTGCAACCTCCAGAGTGACATTAAATCCCACGGGCTCACCCAGCAGAGTAACTGTACCATCGATAGTGCCGGTACAAATGTCATTGGCACCAGCATCTCCGATGGTAACATCCTGCAGATGTAACGGATACTCGCCGGGTATTGTGGGGGTATTCAGAACAAAGGTGCATACAACACCCTCATTGCCTAAAAAAGGATTGTTTGTAAATGAAAAGGCAAGGACCCTGAGTATATTCCCGGTCAATACCTGAGCCTGGCCCATGTGTCCGTCGGTGCGGAAAAGCATCAGTGATCCGGCCTGATAGGTGAATCCGGTTGGCAGGGGCACGTCAAACTGAAACCCAACGAATACATCCTCATTGGTGATCTCAACTTCTACCGTTATTGGATCCCCGGCATCCGCTTCCACATCGTTGATTTGCATGACATTGCTACCGGCTAGTAATAGATAGCTACTAAAGGAAAGCAATGTGATCAATAATAGTCGTATTATCTTCATGGCTATTGATTTATTTATTTCTTCGGTTTATGAATTTGACTTGTTCCTGCACAATTAGATTTATGATTTCAAAGAGGTCTAAGAACCAGCATGCCGGCCTCCGCGAAGCGGGCGGCCGGCAGTCTGGTATTTGATCTACGTATTAAAGATCAGGAACATAACACATTTTTACCTACTTTATGATGACTACTTTTACTTCTTGCCTGAATACCTGGTGAGAAGCATCTTCAGTAATAGCATTCATTTGTAGTATGTACAGCCCTGTGGTCAGGGTCTGAGAATTGGTCCAGTTAATCAGGTGCTCACCATAGGTGTAAACCGCATCGGTAAGCTCACTGATCACTCGGCCAGAGAAGTCAAGCAGGCGGATGTTGACTTTGGAATCCAGCGGTACACTGAACAGTGCATTGATCTCGCCCTTGGACGGATTTGGATACACCATCAGAGTGAATGCATCGCTGATAGCTCCGTGCTTGTTCACCTGAACTTCACTTTCTCCATAGTTGGCACCCATTACATTGCCCCATTCAATGATTCCTTCACCGTTCATGGTGATCAGATTGATCATACCCGACGGGATGGGTTCATTGTCAAGGTTGTAAATCATACCCGATAGGGTATTGCCTTCAACGGAGTACAGTAACTGGAATCCTTCCAGATTCAAAGTGAGTTCAACATCTCTGACCTGCGGGCCATTCAGTTCAAACTGTAAGCCTGCTAACGTTCCATCGCTGCTGAACATAATGAGTCCGGGAGTCAGATAGATATCGGCAGGCATCGACATAACTGAAGCCTTGCTTGTATTGCCAAGGATAATATTGATCAGTGACACAACATCCAACACGTTGATATCTCCATCGCCGTTAATGTCACCACCATCACCAATACATTGGGTCCAATCCTGAATACCCATGATGTAATTGGTCAGGACAATGACGTCAAGAACGTTGACAACACCGTCGCAGTTCACATCACCCAGCATCTTGGTTGTAAAGGTTCCGGCAACGGTTTCCGAGTAAATACCCGTACCACAAACCGTACGAACCTCAACATTGTACAACTTGTCAGGTGTGAGACCTGTGATCAGCTTTGGCGAAGTGGCTGCAGCCCAAGCATTCCATGAGCCTATCGATAGCTTGTAACGAAGTTCGGCAGTCTGTCCAGCTGGTGTTGTCCAGCTTACCTCAGCTGATTTGGCAGTTGTGGTGGATGCCAGATTCGTAACAGGATCACAGGATCCAAAGTGCGCGACAACAGCCTTGTTGCCATTCATCGTCAGGGTTGCAGGGTTTGCGGTACCTGTCAGATCACCTGTCCAGTTCAGGAACAATCCATCCGGCGCAGGATCAAGAGTCAGTACCGTACCATAATCAACTGTATACGGCGGAGTTAAAACAGTAGTGCCATTCTTCACGGTCACCGTGCAACCCGTTCCACCATCGATGGTGACGGTCAGGGTTACCTGTGTGATCTCGAATTCAGCGGTTAGTGCTACATTATCTGCCGGCATGACAAAGGTATACGACAGATTGGTGGATTTCAAGGTAGCTCCCTGATACCATCCGTTGAACACCCATCCCACGGTCGGTGCAGCAGTAACGGTCACGTTGTCACCAATATAATAAACACCGTCACCGGCAACGGTACCTCCCGCAACTGGATCGGCTGTCAGGGTAACATTATACGGAATCGCATCAAACACAGCGACAAAGTCGTTCCACTGACACAGGATCGTATGATTGAACACTTCATCTTCAACGAGCACCTCGCACATCGGATTAGCCCAGTAATCAAATACGTAACCTGGACCCGGTGTAGCCTGCAGCGTAACAACCTCATCAAGAGCGTATGGCCCAGGCCCTGAGATAACCTCAGCGGTACATCCCATAGGAACAAGCCCACTGTCACATTCATCACGTACTAATGTTATTCCAACATCGAAGAAGGTTTCTACAAACTTACCATAAATGGTTACATCGTAGGGTTGCGGGATCCATCCGAAGTTTGGAGCAGTGATAGGTGTGCCCGTAGCATCGGTTACAGGAATAGTACACAGATAATCATAGAACCATCCCACGAAATCATAGTTGCAGCAGTCTTCATAAGCAAAGATTGGAATCGGGTCATCTTCAATATTATACATGTAGTTATGATCCTGATCCTGAGCCCATACGGAGCCGCAGCCAATAGCATAGAGCGTTAGTTCATATTCGATCAAATCGTATTCAGCCACTGCCTCTTTATCGCCATCCATGTATATACCAAGTGGACTATCCGAGTCACTAAAGAGATAATCGTATGGTGGGGCCACATTAGGATCATATACATCCCATTCTACGAAGCCCCAGCCTGGTGTAGTTTCATACTGGTCAACCATGGCTACAACCGTTTCTGGATAGTTTCCATCACCCCAGGTCACACCCTTACCGTCAGGATCATCGGATGTGGTCAACGAGTAGATCGGATACTGCGGGAAGGCGGTCTCGACAGCCAGTGCATACAGGGTTACCATATCATCCCACTGTGGAGGTATCGTGTACGTAAACGTCATCGGTTGCGGATATGGACGCGGTGCATGAATCGGGTCAATCTGCCATCCGGTAAGGATGCAGTCCTCACTGGTTCTTTCACCACAACCTGGCCAATCGCTCAGGGTACCGACCATCCAGTTCACAAAGGTAAAGCCCGGGATCGGAGTGGCCTTCAGGGTGATGACATCACCAAAGTTGTAGATGCCATCGCTGCCAGGAGTCACATCCTCCAGAATCAGACCATAATTCACAATGTTGCAGTTGCATGGACTAGCCGGACGCAGGTAAGTGCGGCAAACCAGATCCAGTTCGTAATCGATCTTCTGGTAGTTGGCCTCCAGGGTCACAGCGTTAGCTGGCATGTTGAAGACAATTGGATTGTCATCCAACTGACCGGCACCCGGCGTAAACCCGGTTACGGTCCAGTCGACAAACTCCCAACCAATCTCCGGAACAGCCTCTACACTGATAACCGATGGGAAACCAGGAAGCTGGTTATGTTTGTAGAACATGTATACACTCTTGGTCGTCCCATTTTGCTTCACAATTTCATAATCCCCGGCTTCGGCAGGATCATGGATTACGGTGACCGGATAGGTCGGAAGGTCAACCACAAAGATAGCATGGATCTCACGCGGTCCGTTGACCATCGACAGGTTCAATGGATTCGCACTTCCAATATTACCAAAGGCTACGTCATACCAGTGGTCGAACCGATAATAGGTATTGGCATTAGCCGTCAATGTAAATGGTGTCGGATGCTGGAAGTGCTGGAATGTACCGATGGCGGTACCCGCTGAAGAATTGTTGTAGAACTTGTTCAGCGTGCCATAGGATCCAGACGGTGCACCCACAACTTTACCTCCGGTAATGTTTTGATAATCGTTATAAAACGGCAATCCCTGAATAACATATTCTCTCAGTCCGATATTGGCCACCAAGTCATACGGTTGTCCGCATGTTCCGCTGTTCGGATTGGTTCCGCCCACGGTATAGGTCCAGTAAGATCTGTCTATGTAAGGAGTACCATTAGGCACCACCAGTGGATTGTTCCAGCTCTTGACCTCGTATCCCGGTTCAGGATATACGGTCAGATCCAGTACGGTTCCAAAGATGAAGTCATCACCTGTCGCAGCAGCTGCGTCGATTAACGCAACGCTGGTGCCAACTGCGTTCACACCCTCGAGCAACACAGAACCCTTCTCAGACGGGTTGGTCACAGCGGTGATATGGTAAGCAGATCTCTTGAAATAGGCGATGATATCCAGGTTCTTGATGATCGGCAACTCTGCGGTCAGAAGATAGCTATCGACTGCCGGACCGGTCACATATACCCTGTCTTCACCATTATATTCTCCATTCCACAAAGCGAAATGGCTGAACTCCCATCCACAGGGGCATGGGACCGGGGTAAGGGTGATCGGGGTTTCATAATAGAATACGGCCCAGTTTTGTTCGGCACACAAAATACCCCAGTCTTCTCCCTGAACGAATTTAGCCGTGTAGGTCACATAGTTGCATCCCGGTGTTTCTACTTCCATTTCTGCTAATGGATCCCATCCACGGACTTCAAGGTCAATACGCGGAAAGAACTCGTCAAAGATGGCTGTTACGGTATTGGAGTAATTATTGGTCAGGTTGGGTCCCTTCATCTCGACGGTGATCTCACCCTGCTGCGGATCTACGAATTCGGGTTTACCCGCTTCACCGTCGCACGGATCATAACCATAAAAGGTCTGTGTGACCACCACTCCGTTCGGGAAAGAAGGATATGACCAGCCTACATTATAAGAGCCATTGTGCGGCGTGGCAGTAAAGGTTGCTGTTTCACCATGAGCAACATACGATGATGGAGGTGCTACATTTCCTCTCCAGGAAGGTGATTTGCTCGCGTAGATCGTATAATGGTTAATACCATAATGAACATTCCACTGGTATTCTTCGTATGGAACAGCGGGATCGGCTGTCCAGAAGATAGCATTTGTCTGATCTACATACTCATTCCATTGATTTCCTGGAACGCCATCCGTAAGATCAGGATCAGCATTTTGGTATTTCCAGGCCTGTGGTGAACTTCTGTACCATACTTTGGACCATGTACTACCCATTCTTCCCTTCCAGTTCTCAATATGGTAGCCCTCACCGATCGTCCTTTCAAAGTTGTAAATCGTGGGCATAATTACCGTATAACCATCGATCAAGCCTTTGGCAACGGTACCTACTGGCGGTAAATTAGAAGTATAATTATCCCCATCTTCATTCAGATCAACCAGCGTGGTTGACGACTGTTTGAATTTCAGGTTATTCAGTATCTCACAATCCGGCGGGAAAACCCTGGCATCATTCTGCGTATAGCTGAACATGATCGGGAACTCGCAGGTTGTGCACCACCACCATTCAACATAGGATCCTTCATCTGGGAAGTCTTCATTGGCACCCACTCTGCCGAGATCGGTCATATCGATGAATCCGGCGCCGTCGTCGGCCATACCGTCGCGCCATATCACCTGGTAATCATGGCAATGCAGCATTTCGCCGGCAGGATGTTTTAGGAAACTGGGATTATAATCATCCCAATTATCCAGTGGCGTCAGCGTGATCTCCGTGGCTCCCTGCAACTCTCCAACCCAGCCAAAGTCAGTGGCCGTAGCTTCGAAGAGTACGTCATACCAGGTAGAGGTACCTTTGGGTTTGGCCTGCAACTGGAATTTATGCGTGGGCTCACCCTCTTCACCGGAAATCATATTCCCGTTGGTGTACTTCACAGGGTTCACAAACGTGATCTTAATGTCGGCATTGTAAGGAAATTCTTCCCCTTCCTCGCAGCCCAGCGGTTCTACCACGGGTGAGAATAACTCGGGTATGGTCCTGAAGATAATCTGCTGTGATTCATCAAAGGCGCAGTCAATGGTCGGATCAAACTCGCCCAGTCCATCCTGGTCAAGGCGGTAGATCACTTCTTCCAGCTCACCGGTAACGGTGTTTTCGGCCCAGATATCACCGAACCGCAACCTGTAATAGGTATCCCATTCCAGATTGACCGGGATGTTCGGACCCGGCGTTCCGGGAACAACCGTGATAATATTACCAACTCTAGAGGAGAAGAAAGGCACATAGATCCAGTCTGGATCAGGATAGGTATCTGACCAGCAATCCGGATCACCGTCACCATCCCACATCTCCAGTCTGACAAAATTACCCATTCCCGTACCGGTGGTAGGTAACTGAAGTCCCTGGTTGGTAAATATGTCTGTCGAGAACTCAATGACCAGCGGATCTTCCACCGGGAAATTCAATATTTCGTCACACTCTTCGTCACATGTCCAATCGTAGCTCGGGTCAAACATGGCATAAGGAGGCACCACGATGGTACCTGTACCCATAACAGGTTCGGTGAGGCAATAGTTTTCCCAGTCGTTTGTATGAACCATTGGGCAACCCGTGCCACCCAGACCAAGATAATCAATGGTCACATCCTTGTCGACTCCGACCCATTCCGTGTCGAAATAGGCAACATAACCTGTGGTGACAAGTTTCACACATTCACCGGGTACAATACCTGTTTCATACTCTGCATCAAATGGAGCCCAATAGCCCCAGTCGTCAATGGTTGCATCGGTCGTGCCGTCATATTCCCTGGTATCGGCCACGATACCTTCACGAATCAGGTAACGGCATGTAATATCAGCGTAGACAGAAGGCAGCGGATCACACAACACGTAGTTTTCAGCATCAGTACCCGTCAGATATACATCATAGAATACTTCAATACCAAGTCCCACATCTTTACTGGCATACCAGCCTTCGGGATCCACAGTACCCACAACGTCATCACCTAAAATGAAGGGTCCTACCGTACCGTAAACGGTTGCATCGGTAGTGCCGTCATATACTTTGCTCCACGGATCAACTTCAAGGTCACTAACGCATACTTCAAACGGAGTGATGGAAGCTTCGGATTCACCTTCCGTGTTGGGAACGCCATATCCGGTTTCCGGATCAAAGGAGGTGGGTCCCAGGATGTAGTAGCAATCATCTGCAAGATCCAGCGCAAGGCCGGTGACGTCAATGTCCCATGTGCCTACATGCTCATTCTCAAAAGTGGCTTCCACACCGGTCCAGTCAATCGCAACCTTGCAATCGTAACCCTCGCATTCCACTCCCTCGGAGAGATAACTTGCTTCCTGATCGATATAATCGGTAGCAATATCATCACTATCATAGATTTTATCATCGACTATAATAGTAGCATAAAGATTGTAACGGAAGATCGCCATCAGCTCTTTATCGCTTCTGAAGATCAGCTTATACAGGAAGCCATCCTCAGTTTCGCCTTCATAGGAGAAGTCGGCATCCATTGCCAGCGGGTCGCCGGTATATAGGCCACCCGGACAAAACTGCCATTCGCCCCATGTCCAGCCTTCATCGGCAATCACTTCCAGCCAGATGGTTTCGCCATGGGTGAAGGTGAGTTCATCGCCACTTGCAGGTTCAATATCTGCGCAATCACGATTGCCCGAGAGAACGGCGATCACCGTCGACATGGCTTCGTCCCAAACTTTCACCATCTGATCGCAGCCCGTCACACCGATGATGAATTCATATTCATCCTGATCGAAATAGGCGGTGACAGTGGAATTGCACTCAGGCATCCTGTATTTGGTGGTGGATAAGGTGGTATTTTCAAAGGAATCATAATCATCAGGGAATGCACGGCATTCCGTAACACTTCCCCAGTGACTGAATGTCCAGCCTCCATTCACCGTTGCAGTGGCCTGGATGTTAACAATGGCCCCGCAGCCGAATTCGTACGGTCCTGCCAGTTCTGACGGGATCGTATGGTTACCCGCGACATAATCCGGATCCTTGGCCATGGTCAGCCAGTAGGTAGGAATGAAGATATCCACTACCTGGGACTCAACATAAATAAAATCCGCATAGGGCTCCAATTGTACCACTGGCTGAATGGTGATCAGGTAATGACCTGCATTGGTAAGAGCATCATCATTATCTTCATTCGGTATGGTTATATCGAATGTCCATGTGTCGGTCAGCAAATTGTGTCCCACGAACGGGGTATTGGCAATACCCGCAGGATCGGAATTCAGAATAATATAGGACAAATACAACGGATCTGGTTCAGAACCGTCAAATTCATACGTGCTATTGAACCCACCATTATAATCCCATTCAAGCAGTGTGCCATCTGGGACTTCCCTGTCCACACTGATGATAGCATCAGCCGTGATATCCTCCATTGGGGTTGGTTCGATGTTCGCTATGGCAGGATATTCTATGATAGCCTGGAACTCGATGGGCGAATTCAGGCATCCTTCTGCGTAGGCATCGACATCCCGTGTCGGGGTTGGTAATGTATAGAATACGGCATCGTCATAGGTAAGGTCTACCGCATCACTATCCAAGATGCACTCAATGGATGGGTTATCATAATAGTAGCTGAATAATTCAAAAGTAAGCGTGAAAGTAGTAGGATCGCCATTGTATAGAATATCGAATTCCCAGTCTATGGTCCGGCCATCCAGGTCAGGTGCATTGTATGGGAAACCCATAAAGATGAGATCTCGCGGAATTTCTTCCGCAAAAATCTCACTGAAAAGCATCGATCCACCAGTCAGTAGGACTCCTTCGGGATCCACTAATGCAACGTCGTCTCCGTTGGCTCTCACTCCGAGGATGATACATAACGGCTCCATCACTCTTGCGACCGGAGAAGGATAACCGCTGATACGACCGTCGATCATGATACCGTCACAGGTGGCGTCTAAAGCACCGAAATCAGTAGTAACCGGTATAATGACAGGGGTATACGTCGCAGTGGAGATATCACCCGGTGTGGTTATCTCCAATGTGGCAGGAAGTGCCAGGTTGATCAATTCCAGTTCCAGTTTTTGACCAAAGTTATATTCTGGATCATAAGACCCATCTATAGTAACGAGGGGTTGGATTTCCAGATCCGTGATGCAGGGCTCTAACATTTTAATATGGAACGTCCATTCAACCGTTAGTCCATCGTGGTCTATCAATTCACCCAGGTAACCCGTGATGGTGGAAAGATAAACCTCATCGGTGCCACTGGGTTCAGTATAGGTGCCTCCAGTGCTGCTGCCATTGCTATCCTCATACGTCCAGTCTATCACTGTTCCCACGGGCCATCCCCTGCCCGAACTTATTTTTACGTCGACATTGATCAGACCCTCGGGATAGTCAACATTTTCAATGGCAGGATACTCCATGGTTGTCCAGAACTGGAAGCCATCAGTACCCGTGCAGCACTTTATCAGTTGCAGGGAGAGATCTCTGGGTCCACTGGCAGGAACCGTAAGGCCGGCTCCAATGGCTTGTTGCACATCTTCCACCGTGACATCGATCTCAGTATCTGCCAGCACTGTCCAGCATAATCCCGGATCTTCTATAGAAAAGGGTGGATCAATGAATCCAAGATCAATATCAGGATCCTGGTAAGCGACAGTGCTTATGGTAACATCAAATGTTTCCTCCACCAGGAATCCATCGAAAGTGATCACCCAGTCGAGATCAATTCCACTCTGCGATTCAAGGGTAGGCGTTGAGTATATGGTAATACCATTCGCATAATCAAAAATCGCGCTTAGCAACAGGTCATTGGCATCAACGCCAAAGATACCTTCAATACCATCAAGTACGATGGGGAAGGAAAGTCCACCCGGGTTGGGTGTAATATCCAGTATTCGTAAACCAGTAAAACCGTTGGTGCGGGTGGTCTGCAGCAATGCATCCACCAGAACGCCGGGATAGGTCCCAGTCGTGATGGTCGGATAGGTTGCATCCAGGTGTACGATAAGCGGAGTACCTATGGCTAAAGGATCAGTACCGGGAATCGCAGCGATTGAGAAATCGTCCGACATGGTCATAGGTGGATCTAAATCCACCATTTTGAACACGGCGGTAATGTCTTTTTGCGTGTTCATGGTCAGGCCATATTGATACCCCTGATCATCAGGTGGTAAAGGTACCGGTGGTGAGGGGAGTATATCGAAAACATCCCCTCCATCATCCCCTTCCCATCCGGCAAATTCATAGCCCGGGAAAGGAATGACCTTTAAATAATAGACTCCACTTGCAGGAAATCCATTCGGAGGTTCGATCAACGAAAGATCTTCCGGCCCCTGTATGACGGCCACCGCTTGCGTATTACCGGCAACTTTTACCTTGACCAAACCATAACATTCAATGGTAAGGTAAAGATCCTGATTGCCCTGTGCAAAAGCAGCATAAGTAGGGAGTAGCAGCATCATGGTAAATAAAGCTGCTAAAACCATTCCGGCTCGTCTTAGTCTTTTTGGTTTGTAAATTGTTTCCATAAAAAATAAGTTGTTTAATGAATAATTGTTTCGTAAAAATTATAATATCGAGAGGATGAAACTGGAATCAGGAGATAAAGGGTTCCCCTTATAAGAACCCGTGCAGTCATTCGTAGAAAACACATGGCCCAGATTCATTGGAACTTTATCACCCCTAACTCCTGCTAACTCCCATTTCATTTTTTCCCTGATCATTGAATTTTTGATTTCGAAATCGCTCTACCTGATTTTTGTCGTTGATTGGTTTTTAAATTTTAAATGTACTATATATATAATGTATAAATTTTTCCGGTCCTATTTATAATTGATGAAGCTCTGCCGCGAGAATCTCGCAATCTTTAACCGGATATCAATGTTTGGATTATAAATCATACCGCAAAATAAATACAAAATTAACTAATTCACAAATTAATTTATTCTCTTTTTAAACCTTTTTTTTTAAAAAAAGTTTCACAAAAGACTTATTACTTTCTATTCACCTGATTATGGACCTACTATTTCTGGTATCAATATGATTGGTTCGATGAAAAAATTTTTAATCTTATGTATGCAAAGTAAGCATTAATCAAACGATTTTGCAAATAAATCTATTCTTTTTTCACAAAATATTTGTTAATAACCTCATTAAAGCTCGTTCCCACAAAGGAAATTCAATCTGTTTTTTTTAACGTAAATCACACTTTTAAGGTTTCAATATTATCAAAAAATTGATTACCAGTTATTTAAAAAGAACATACCCGATTGTTAATACCTGCTTCCGGAAACAACCCATTTTTTATCATGTTAATAACTTTTATTCAACCCCGTAAGAGAACCTTCCTTTAATATTTTAATCATCGTTAATCATGAAGCACGTTGCC
>Ga0257139_1000036_pt1 | contig 11650 bp, 12 predicted proteins | sample saktaT_15_FD_193543 | JGI IMG/M metagenome (GOLD analysis project Ga0257139, IMG submission 193543) | Metatranscriptome of saline water microbial communities from Sakinaw Lake, British Columbia, Canada - sak_2010_1_5_80m (Metagenome... | ecosystem: Environmental > Aquatic > Non-marine Saline and...
AAGATCGAAATCGCCGATCTTTTTTATGGCAGTTGCCAGTGTGTAGGACGTTGCAAGCGTATCCGCAAGGGCAAAACGCCTATCGCTGAGTAATATTGCACGATCAGCACCCATACCAACGGCATGACGAAGCGACTCTGCAACCTGTGGAACTCCCATGCTTATGACAATTACCTCTCCGCCGTGTTGTTCTTTTATCTGCAATGCGGATTCCAGAGCGTTTTCATCAAATGGATTGATAACAAATGGCACACCATCACGGATCAAGGAGTATGTCTCCTTGTCAAACTTCATCTGATCGGTATCAGGCACCTGTTTTATGCAAACGATTATACGCATACCCACCCTTTAATCCCTTCCTTATGGGAAAACCACTAAAACTCCCCTCTTGAGAGGGGCAGGGGGTGTGTTATCTATTTCAATACATGACCAGCAATGACGGAACGCTGAATCTCTGATGTTCCCTCAACGATCTCAAAGAGCTTTGATTCACGCATGTATCTCTCAACCGAATACTCACGAACCAAGCCATAACCACCATGAATCTGAACTGCTTCGGCTGTTACCATAGAGCAGGTCTCTGATGCAAAAAGCTTCGCCATAGCGGCTATCTTGCCAAAAGGCATGTTTTGGTCTCTCATCCACGCCGCTTTAAGCGCAAGAAGCTCAGATGCCTCTATAGCAGTAGCCATATCAGCCAGTTTATGCTGTATAGCCTGAAAAGTCGAGATAGGTTGACCGAACTGTATCCTCTCTTTGGAATACTTGATTGCTTTTTCAAGAGCCGCCTTTGCCAGACCGATAGCCCCGACTGCCATGCCTATTCTTCCGATGTCAAGGGTCTCCATCGCCACGCGGAAGCCCCTGTTTTCCTTACCGAGTATATTATCGGCGGGAACTCTGCAATCCTGAAAAGTAAGACTACAGTTGGGAAGTGCATGGAAACACATTTTATCTTCCTGCTTGCCAAACGTAAAGCCCGGTGTCCCTTTCTCGACTATTATTGATGTCATGCCTCTGGCACCGCGCTCAAGATTGGTCTTAAAAGTTACAACGTATATTTCGGCTTCATCGGCGTTGGTGATAAACATCTTTGAGCCATTCAAAACGTATTCATCACCATCTTTGACAGCAGTTGCAATACCACTAGCGGCATCAGAGCCGGCACTCGGTTCGGTAAGAGCAAAAGCACCGATCTTTTCGCCTTTTGCAAGTGGAACGAGATATTTCTGCTTCTGTTCCTCTGTTCCGAACATATATATTGGATAAATACAGAGTATATTTGCCCCGAATATTGCGCCGGTAGTGCTACATGCCTTTGCAATCTCCTCACCGACAAGCGCCCATGTTACAAAATCAGCGCCAAGTCCGCCGTATTCCTCCGGTATAGGAACACCGCTGAGATCGTATTTAGATAATAGCTCAATATTCTCTTTTGGGAAGACTCCTTTCTCGTCTATTTCGTCAGCCCTTGGAGCAAGCTCCGCCTCGCATATTTCCCCCGCCGCATCAACAATCATCTTCTGGTCTTCTGTCAATTCAAAATTCATATCTAATGGACACTTAGCTGTTTGATTGCCATAATTGTTGCCATCTCAGTGAAATCTAGAACTCAGAAAAATGACATAACTAGCAAACAATCAATCTGTGTCCTCTTCCCTCCTTCTATTAAATATGGTTTCCAGAGCTTTTTCCGCAGCCCTTTGTTCTGCTTCTTTTTTATTTTTTCCGATCCCTCTGCCATAGGACTCACCCGAAAGCATAACCTCGATCTCAAAACGCTTATCATGGTCTGGTCCCGTTTGGTTTATAACTTTATAGACAGGGGGTCTCTGAAAACTTGCCTGCCAATATTCCTGAAGAGCTGATTTATAGTCCCTTTTCATTTCATCTTTATCAAGCTCATGAATCTCATCAGAAAATATTCTGAGGACAAAATCTTCAATGGCGTCAAGTCCTCCGTCAAGATAGATAGCGGCAATAAGAGCTTCCAGAGCATTGGCAAGATTTGAGGGCTTATCCTTACCTCCCGTTGAGCTTTCTCCCGATCCAAACTTTATGAAATCGCCCAAACCAAGCTCTCTGGCACGCAAAGTTAATATTGATTGACTGACGATAACTGCTTTCAGCTTTGATAACTGACCTTCGGTATAATCAGGAAATTCTTCATAGAGCAATGAACTGATCACAAGCTCAAGGACAGCATCCCCAAGAAATTCCATTCTCTCATTGCATAAAGAGTAAATATCATTGCTGGATATTGCGGATTTATGAGTTAAGGACTGATCAAGAAGCTTTATGTCATTAAAAACGTAATCAATCTTATATTCTAAAGTATAAAGCCCCTCAAGACGCTCATTATCAATGGCAGAATTTTGCTGTAGTTCCTTTGGAGCTTCATAATCGCTATCTGGTTCTGATTTTGGTTCACTATCAGTTCCAGTGATTTCTTGGCTCATATAAAATTCCTATAAAATTTTTAAAAATTTTTTCTTGTCACAATCGGCAAAGCGGATAAAGCCTTACTTTACTCGGCATATTTCTTGAGAACAAGAGTTGCATTATGCCCACCGAAGCCAAAAGCATTTGAAAGAACAGAGTTGACAACGGCTTTTCTAATTGTATCGGGAACGCAATCAACATCACAATCAGGATCAAAATTCTCATAATTGATCGTTGGTGGTATAATGTCCTCATGTATCGCCAAAGAAGAAGCTATAAATTCCACAGCCCCAGCCGCACCGAGGAGATGACCTGTCATTGACTTGGTAGAACTAATGGGTAGAGATTTTATGTATTCCCCAAAAACTAATTTAAGGGCGGCAACTTCAGCCGCATCGCCAAGCTGTGTTGATGGACTATGCGCATTCACATAACTGATGTCTTCAGGGCGTAATTTGGCATCAGCAATAGCCATAGACATTGCCCTTGCAGCCGCATCACCGGATGATAAAGGGGCGGTGGTCTGGTAAGCATCGGAGGTTAACCCGTATCCCACAATTTCAGCGTATATTCTGGCACCACGCTCAAGGGCATGCTCAAGAGATTCCAATACAACAATGCCAGAACCCTCTCCCATAACAAAACCATCCCTTTCCTTATCGAATGGTCTGCTGGCATGTTCAGGATCATCGTTCCGAACAGACATCGCCTTCATTGAACAGAATCCGGCAAAGGAAAGCGGGGTAATGGCGGCTTCTGTCCCACCAGCAAACATGACTTCTGCATCACCACGCTGAATTATCTTAAAAGCTTCGCCGATACAATGATTCCCGGTGGCACAGGCTGTAACAATACAGGCATTAGGTCCCCTGATTCCGAGATATATGGCAATCTGACCTGATGACATGTTGGCAATTTCAAGGGTAACAAAATATGGGCTTACACGTCCCGGACCTTTTCCAAGTAAGTTTTTATGTTGCTCTTCAATAACAGCTATTCCACCAATACCGGAACCAACCAAAACACCGATATTATAAGGGTCTTCCTTACTAATATCCAACCTTGCATCATCTTTTGCCATAATAGCAGATGAAATAGCATATTGTATAAATCTGGCAGTTTTTAGCTTACTTATATCCTTTCTTGTTAGGAAAGGAGATGGATCAAAGTCTTTGACTTCAGATGCAATCTTACAGTCAAATTCACTTGAATCAAAATAAGTTAGCCTAGAGACACCATTTTTACCAGAACATAGGGATTGCCAAAACGCATCTTTATCGTTTCCGATCGGCGTGATTGCACCCATACCGGTAACAACTACACGTCGCATTAATATATTCGCTCCAATTAGGGATTAAAAGTCTAAGATTAAAGATTAAAGATTAATTGTTTTTGGTCAATCTTTAATCCTCAATCTTCAACTAACTGATTACTACTGATCAACCAAATTAATTATTATTCCTATGATCCTTGAAAGTCTCCCTTTCGTAGGGATTTGGCATGCCAAACCCTCTGGAGATTTAGAGGGATTTTAAAGTGATAAATAAATCTAAAAACTAATCTGGTCAAGCACTACTTATGGGCATTGAGATAATCCATAACGTCCTTTACTGTACGTATCTTTTCAGCTTCCTCGTCTGGTATCTCAACGTCAAATTCTTCCTCGAAAGCCATTACCAACTCAACTGTATCAAGAGAATCAGCACCCAAATCATCTATAAAAGATGCTTCGGAAGTTATTTGATCCTCGTCCACACCAAGTTGTTCCATTATTATTTCTTTAATTCTTTTTTCTGAAATCATGTCCTAAAAGACCTCCTATTTGTTAAGTTCGCTTTCGTTTGCTGATTACATCACCAATCCGCCGTCAATCTGCAAAACCTGACCTGTAATATATCTTGCGGAATCAGATAAAAGAAAGGCAACAGCGTTAGCCACATCTTCGGGATAACCGATACATCCAAGAGGGATAAGCTCAAGTATCTTCTCTTTTTCTTTTTCAGGAAGAGCTTCGGTCATTTTTGTTGCAATATAGCCGGGCGCAACCGCATTAACATTTATATTTCGTCGCCCCAGTTCCTTTGCCGCTGATTTTGTGAGACCAATAACTCCAGCTTTTGATGCAGAATAGTTTGCCTGACCGACATTGCCGATTAGTCCCATAACTGATGCAATGTTTACGATCTTGCCGCTTTTCTGTTTCATCATAATCTTCGCAACGCACTTAGTACAGTTAAAAGTTCCCTTAAGATTAACTGCCAGAACGCTATCCCATGCCGACTCATCCATCCTTACCAATAAGGCATCGCGCGTAATTCCGGCATTGTTAACAAGAATATCAACTTTACCGAATTCCTCCATTACTTTATCAAACATTGCCTCCACAGATGCCATACTTGTAACATTAGCCTCTATTGGAAGTGCTTCTGCCCCTTCTGAACGCAACTCATCAACTGTGGCTGATACATCTTCCATAGAAAGGTCGCATATAACCACGGTTGCACCGTCCTTAGCCAACCTGCGAGCAATTGATTTTCCTATACCTCTCGCCGAACCAGTTATGACAGCTACTTTTTCTTTTAGTTCCATAGTCACCCCACTGAAATAGGCTTATGGGCTTATAGTGCTATAAGCTTATGAACCTATAAAACGCTTTCACTACTAAAAACCTTTGACTTCTGGTCTATTCTCCTAACTAATCCCGAAAGAACTTTCCCCGGACCAAACTCCACAAATGCGTCTATAACAATATCCAGCATTTTTCTCACAGAATTTTCCCATTGGACAGAATTTGATAATTGGAGAGCCAGATTTTGTTTGATCATTTCGGGGTTACTAACATAATCGCCAGTTATATTAGCAATAAACGGAACATCAGGTTCTAAAAAAGATATGCTTTTGAAAGCTTTTTCCAGACCAGATTCAGCAGGTTTCATCAACGGAGAATGGAACGCTCCGCTTACATCCAAAGTCTTACACAATTTCGCACCTGCTTGTTTGGCTAGCTCTCCGGCTTTTTTTAACGCTTCTTTCTCTCCAGATATAACTATTTGTCCCGGAGAGTTATAATTAGCGGGCTGAACGATCCCCACAGAACTTGCCTCATCACATGCGGATTTGACTTTATCTGCATCAAGACCAATTATAGCCATCATAGTGCCGGGATTTATGTCCGAAGCCTCAGCCATCAAACGACCACGTTCTTTCACAAGTCTGAGAGCATCTGCAAAACTCAATGATCCGCTTGCCACAAGTGCCGAATATTCACCAACGCTCAAACCCATCGTCGCAGACACATCAAAGGGCTTTAATTCCGGCATATCAAATTCGTCAGATATGATGACCCTGAAAGCCGCTATACTGCAAGTAACAATAGCTGGTTGTGTAACTTCCGTTGCCCCCAATTCCCGATCAGTTCCATCACAACACAACGATTCAATATCCATACCAAGAACATCATTGGCTTCTTTGAAGGTTTCTTTACCAGCCTTATGCTCTCTAAACTTGAGACCCATACCAGAATATTGAGAGCCTTGACCTGAAAATATAGCACCTATTTTATTCATTTGACAATCACAGCTTGATAACAACACCAGCCCACGTCAGACCACTACCAAAAGAAACAATGAGAACTATATTACCGGGACCAATCCGACCTTCCTTGATAGCTTCATCAAGCGCAACAGCCATAGTTACAGATGAAGTATTCCCATATTTTTCGATATTCACAAACATTTTTTCTTTGGGAACATGCATAAGTTCTGCGATAGCATCAATCATGCGCTTATTTGCCTGATGAGGAATACATAGGTCAATATCATCAAGTGAGAGATCTGCCGATTCAAGAGCCTTTGCACCGGCTTCCGCCATAGCCTTCACACCGAGCTTGAAAAGTTCCCTGCCACTCATTTTGATATAGTGCATACCTTTATCAATTGTTTCATGTGACGTGGGATTCCTTGATCCGCCTCCGGGGATGCCAAGCAGTTCAAAATCAGAATATTCGCCATCAGCCGCTAGATACTGGGAAAGAATACCTTTTTTTTCATCTGTCCTTTGAAGTATCGCCGCTCCTGACGCATCACCAAAAAGTACGCATGTGCTTCGGTCAGTCCAGTCCGTTATTTTTGATAATGTCTCTGCCGCCACAACAAGAACGGTTTTGTATGTTCCGCATTTGATAAACTGATCAGCGATAACAAGACCATAGGGAAATCCAGAACAGCCAGCGGATATATCAAATGCCGCTGAGTTTGAAGCCTTTATGCCTTTTTGAATAAAACATGCGGTTGATGGAAAAAACATATCCGGTGTAACTGTCGGGGCAATGATTAGGTCAATTTCCAAAGGATCAATTCCAGCGTCTTCTATTGCCCTTAATGATGACTGAATACCGAGATCAGAGCTAGCGGTGTTCTCGTCAGCAATCCTGCGCTCCACCATTCCGGTGCGTCTGCGTATCCATTCATCGCTAGTGTCAACCATTTTTTCTAGGTCATAATTTGTAAGTACTTTTTCAGGTGCGTAAGAACCTGTTCCTATTATTGCTGAATTCCACAAATTCATTCTTAAATTACCCGTTTTCGTCCTCTTCTTCACAACTTTTTAACGATTGAACATCAAGACTTTGATTCATTATTCTAAGATTTTCTTGAATTGTTGCATTTACATCATGTGCAACAAATTCAGAAGCGATCCTTATAGCACTCTTTATTGCATTGGCAGTTGATTTGCCATGCCCTATTATACATGCTCCATTTACCCCAAGCACAGGTGCTCCACCGTAAACTTCATAATTAAGTTTCTCTGTAAATGCTTTATATGCCTTTTTTGATAGCAGTAAGCCTAGTCTAGCCACTAAGCTTTTCTTAAATTCACCTTTTATTACGCTAAAAAACATTACAGATGCGCCTTCAGCAAATTTTAGTATTACGTTTCCGACGAAACCATCACAAACAACAACATCCGCCGCTCCGCTTGTAATATCCGTACCCTCAACGTTACCGATAAAATTGATTGAGGATTGCTCCAAAAGCGGAAAGGCTTTTAAAGTAAAGGCACTTCCCTTAGTTTTTTCTTCACCAACGCTAAGAAGTCCTACACGGGGATTCTCTTTTCCCAATATTGCTCTGGAATATACTTCTCCCATAAGGGCAAATTCGACCAGATGTATTGGTTTACAACTACCTGCGTTTGCTCCCACATCAAGAAGTACAGTTGCGTCTTTTATGTTAGGTATGATTGAAGCAAGTGAAGGACGTGAGACACCCTTGAGCTTACCAAGAATAGAACGGGAGATTGCCAATGCAGCACCGGTATTGCCTGCTGTTACCATAGCATCTGCCTGACCCGTCTTCATAAGGCGAGCAGATACATGCAAAGAAGAATCTCTTTTCCTTCTGACAGCTTCGGTTGGTGGATCATCCATAAGTACGTACTGGGAAGCATGAACTATTTGAACTTTGGCGTTGCCTAGATTATGTTTGCGCAGTTGTTCTTCTATTATGTCCTGTGGACCAACCAGCAAAATCTCCAAAGAATATGTTTTAGCGGCTAATACAGCCCCTTCCACAATAGCACTAGGAGCCTTGTCACCACCCATAGCATCAACAGCAATTCGCATACTTTATTTACTAATCCAAAATTGTTTATAAATAATACTAATTAATATGAATTCAGGGTTAAAGATTTAAGACTAAAAATTCCGTTTGGATCAGTCCTAAAAATTTTTAGTCTTAAATCTCAAATCTTGAACCAATTAATCGCCAGTCTCTATCTTAACAACCTGTCGCCCCTTATAATAACCACAACTGGGGCAAGATATATGTGGTAATTTCTTCTCTTGGCATCTTGGGCATTCGCCTATAGATTTAGCCTTCAGAGCCTTATGGGCGCGACGCATCCCGCCGCGGGATTTTGATATTTTTCGTTTCGGATTTGCCAATGACTACACCTCCAATTTTCCCTTTATATCGAGCAATTTTGCAAGAACAGCTAATTTAGAATCGCTCAGTTCCTCTGTTACAGAGCAATCGCATTCTTCCAAATTCAAATTTTTTCCACATTTCGGACAAAAACCCTTGCAATCCTCTGAACACAAAACAGTCATGGGGATTTCCAAAAAGATGCTCTCCCCTAATTCATCCGAAAGGTCAATATATTCTTCAGAATAATAGCCAATACCTATGGCATCAATCTGATCTCTCTCAAATTTTGGCAAAGGAGAATACTGAATCCCCGAAGTAGCCTCTATCGTCATGGAAACGGGAGCAAGACATCTGCTACATTCCATTTCCACGTCAACAAACATTGAAGCTTTAACATAGATTTCACTGTTCTGTCTATAAAGCTTCAGGTTAATGATAACATTACCGGTGAAGCATGCTCCCTCAAATTCCAATCCCAGTTCTTCTGGACTACATTCCAGATCAAGGGAACTAGTTCCCTCTTTAATTGTGTCAAGCATAAGCCTCAACATTTTGACACCTCGCAGCCTGTTGGATAAGTTCATAATTCTATTTCGAGCCAATAAACTTAACCCGTCAAGCAGTTGTTAAGTATAACATCGATAAGTCCATTTGTCTAGCGAAAAAATATATGCTAGCCAGATAATCTAAATTCGTCATGTATCGCCTTTATGGCACGCTCTATATCATTTTCATCCACCACGCATGATAATTTTATCTCTGAGGTGCTGATCATTTGTATGTTGATGTTATTATTTGCCAAAGCCTGAAACATTCTAGCCGCAACACCAGAATGGCTTCTCATACCCACACCGACAATAGATACCTTCGCAATATTCTCATCAGCGGAAACTTCTGTGCAACCGATTTCCTTATCAACATCATTGGCTATCTTGAGAGCTTCACGAACGTCAGCCTTTGAAACTGTAAATGAAATCGTCGCTTTCCCATCTTTTCCAATGCTCTGAACTATCATATCCACGTTTATTTCAGCCGCACCTATTTCACTGAAAATCTTGAAAGCTGTGCCGGGTTTATCTGGCACTCCGAATATGGTAATTTTTGCCTGATTCTTGTCGTGAGTAACGCCTCTGATTACAACATCCTCCATACCTTTTACCTCTTTAGTAACCAATGTGCCGGAATTATCATTAAAGCTCGATAAAACATACAACGGCACGTCATATTTCTTTGCAAATTCCACTGCTCTGGAATGCAGAACCTTTGCCCCCGAACTTGCCATCTCCAACATTTCATCGTGTGATATTTTATCAAGTTTTCTCGCATCGGGAACGATTCTGGGGTCAGTAGTATAAACACCATCTACATCAGTATATATTTCACAAACATCAGCTTTTAATCCAGCCGCCAATGCGACTGCCGAAGTATCCGAACCACCTCGATCTAGAGTTGTTATTGAATTATCCTCCGTAGAACCTTGAAATCCGGCGACAATGACAATATTGCCTTCCTCCAACTCCTTTTTGATTCGGTCTGCATTTATGCTCAATATTCTAGCTTTTGTATGTATTTTTGTCGTCAGAATTCCTGCCTGTGGTCCCGTGAAGGAAATAGCTTTATGACCTCTGGCGCAGATAGCCATAGCCAAAAGAGCTATGGAACGTTGCTCACCGGTGGCAAGTAGCATATCCATCTCCCTTGCAGGCGGAGATTTACATACACTTCGGGCAAGGGCTATTAGCTCATCAGTCATTCCAGCAGGTGCTGAAACAACAACAACAACTTGATTGCCCTTTTCTTTTGATCTAATAACACGTTCAGCCACCGCGCTAACTCGTTCCGCATTGGCGACTGAGGTGCCACCATATTTTTGAACTACTAACGCCAAATTAAAGTTACTCCCTTTCCATAATATTCAGACATTTTAATTTCTTATGAATCTAAACAATTTTCATTGTGGGGACAGGTTCTCAAACCTGTCCCACTTTTCATGACAGCAAAAACTAATATTTTTTGATTTCACCCCAGCTTGTGCTGAGTTTTCCCTCCAATTTAACGGCTGCAAGTCCGCCCTCCATTGCTTCTTGTATTTCCCCGTCACTAAGGACTCTTGCCCAGATCATGGCTTCATCAAGGGTACATGGCTGATTTCTTTCTGTGCAACCATCACGATTATCCCTGCCAATGAATATCTCTCTAGCGTCAACATCAATTTCCCCTGCTGGACTGCGCTCATATCCGTCAGCAAGTTCGCCATCAATATAGATTTCATAGGCTTCTCCATCATAGGTGGCGGCAAAGTGATGCCATTCTCCAAATGTTGCGCTTGCATTTGCGGGTGTTGGCCATGCTCCATAAGCTCCACCAACAAATATTAGTGGATCAACTTTTACACCAACTCCGCCGTTTGTTGTATGAATCATATAGGCTGTGGGCTTCTGAAATAACGCGCACGATCCGTCTGGAAGACTCTCGATATTCGCCCAGATTGCCAAAGTAAGCCCATCTGTAATGTCAAGGGAATCGCTGTCCTCAACCTCAATATGGTCAGGTATTGTTGCAAGGTAAACGCCACCTTTATATTTTCCATCTACTACCCATTCGGCATCCCCCATCAGCATCCCATCATTCCCGTTACCAGAAAGGTCTTTTGTTTTATCTCCTTTGCCTTCATCAAAGTTCAGGTACAAAACAAGGTCAGTCTTATCCATAGCCATTACCATACAGGAAAGAATAGCAGTAAATAAAACAACCATGATAGAAATTTTTAGCACTTTCATCACAATTGACCTCCATCCAAGAATTGGTAAAAGTATTCCATTGATAGCACAACGCCATCAAACTTGCAGTTAATATTCTAGCAAAAACTTTCTGACTGCACAACCAAAAATATGGGAAGTTTAGTTTCTCGTCAATTTTATCAAATAAGGCAGGAGTTCATAGCCATTATCAAATGAAATTAAGCCGGAACTTGCCGATAACTCACTGTATTTATCTATTCCATCAGCTTTAATTTTCGTTCCACATGCCGCAAATGGAACATGCCCGTGAACGTGAGTTCTCATAGAAATGGGAGTGAGATGATCGGGAAGAACCAGAAGCATATAATCCTCTCCGCTTTCGTCCATTTTGTGCAGAACCGTCCCAACGACTTTGCTGTCAAAATCCTCAATAGCCTTTATTTTTGCCTCTATATTACCGGCATGTGATGCCTCATCGGGTGCTTCCACGTGAACCCACACAAAATCTTTATCCTTGAGGGATTCCAGAGAATATTCAGC
>Ga0257139_1000038_pt1 | contig 11629 bp, 12 predicted proteins | sample saktaT_15_FD_193543 | JGI IMG/M metagenome (GOLD analysis project Ga0257139, IMG submission 193543) | Metatranscriptome of saline water microbial communities from Sakinaw Lake, British Columbia, Canada - sak_2010_1_5_80m (Metagenome... | ecosystem: Environmental > Aquatic > Non-marine Saline and...
ACGGGGTGTAGCGCAGCCTGGTAGCGCACCTGAATGGGGTTCAGGTGGTCGGAGGTTCAAATCCTCTCACCCCGACCATATATTAGAGAAATAAGCCCGATAACCCCAATGAACCGAAGAGCCAAAAACGAACTAAAAACTTGTGAAAGTCTAGCCCACCTAATGCTGAACACTCAGAATCTGATACTGCAGCACGCCAGCCGGCGCTTTCACCTCAACTGTACTGCCTTGCTCCCGCCCAAGCAATGCTTTGCCTATCGGCGAAGCTACCGAAATTTTGCCCTTGCTTAGGTCCGCTTCACTGGGGTCAACCAACATATGAGCAAGCTCTTCGCCAGAGGTCAAGTCCTTAACCACCACCCTATCGCCAAAGCCAACTTTAAGGCTATCTGTCGCCCCCTGCTCAATGACCACCGCCGATTTAAGCTTAAGCTCAAGCTCCCTAATTCGCGCCTCCAAATAACCCTGCTCTTCCTTAAGAGCATCTAATGGAGCGTTCTCGCGAAAATCCTTATCGGCAGCGGCATTGCGTAACTCCTCAGCCATATGACGCCGTCCACTCTTAAGCGCAGCAAGCTCAGCTTCCAAATCAGCATAACCCTCAACAGTTAGCCTGGCTTGGCTTGAGTTCGATTTCGCGGCCGTCTCAACTCTCAGCAAGTTCTTTCTTGCCCGAAGCTGAGCAGCCAGGCTGGCTTTAGTTAATCCATTCCTCTTAGCGTAAATCAGAAATGCCCTAACTGGCTCCAGCACCGAAGCCACATCAGCGCCGGATGCAGCTAGCTGCTCGGCATAATTAGCTACCTCTAGTACAGTGAGCTCATTAAAAGCCCGCCTCCACCCATACCAACGAACAAAACGATATATCTCCTGACGACTCATCTCCCTAGCCTCGGGACTTAAACCAGACAAGAACTGAATCGCCGCTTCACCTAAGCTCACGCTTGCGCCAGAAGTATCATCACCCATCTCAGCCTTAAAAAATTACGCCCTCCGCTGCATGTAGCCCTTGCCCCAATAATAAATTAGGGCGCCACCTATCACCATCTCAACCAAAATCCCGATGACTACCACCCAACCCCACGCCATAATACCAAGGATAATACCCGCCACCATCCAGCCAATTACCAATATAGTCAGCCCGATGAGGCTCCATTGAAAAATACCTTCACTCATTAATAGCTACCTCCCTTATCATCGCTAGAAATCAAGCTGTAAACAAATTGCCGCTGCCAAAAAGCCTCAGCCTGCAGCGGCAATATAGTTCAATTCAAATTAACCCTACCATACCAGATAAAACCTGCCCTTAACCCAACCACCTCTTCCTTCTCTTATAATGCTTTACATTACGGTAAGAGCGCCTCTCACCGGCAGCTGCGGTACTCATGCCAAGGTAAAATTCCTTCACATCCTCATTAGTCTTTAATGCCTCAGCGGTACCGTCAAGGACCATCCTTCCGCTCTCCATAACATAACCATACGTGGCTAACTCAAGGGCAATCCGGGCATTTTGCTCCACAAGCAAAACCGCTACCTTCTCCTCCTTATTAATCTTGGCTACAACGTCGGCAATTTCCTGTACCAGCAGCGGTGCCAATCCTAGAGAAGGCTCATCAAGAAGCATGATGTTAGGATGCCCCATTAAACACCGCCCCACCAACATCATCTGCTGCTCACCGCCCGAGCAGTAACCAGCAGTAGCTCCTTTAAGCAATTTGAGCTTGGGGAAATAATCAAAGACCGAATCCAGGTCTCGCTTGAGCCTAGCACCATTGCCGGGCACGATTAAGGAACCAGCTCGCAAATTCTCCTCCACGGTAAGGTGCTCCGCCATGCGTCTTCCTTCCACTACCTGCAAAATGCCCATCCTGGATACATCCTCAGGGTAGCGGTTGTGTATCATCTTACCATTGTACTCAATGGTGCCATCAGTAACATAACCTTCTTCCGTCCTCAACAAGCCCGATATAGCTTTAAGAGTGGTCGTCTTCCCGGCGCCATTAGCCCCGAGTATGCAAATGAAGCCGCCCTCATCCAGCTCCAGACTGATACCCCTCAGCACCAGAATAACATTCAAATATTTAACTTCGACATTATTCAATATCAGCATTTAACCAATCCTCCCCTGGGGGGGGGGCTCTGGGTTTAATAGAGCCCCCCTCCAGTGCTCAGTCTATAGTGGAATCAGTCTATAGTGGAGTCCGAGTGTACTTTATTTCCTCATCGGCGAAGTAGCCCTGCGCCTTCATCTCCTCGGGGATGAGGCGAGGTACCTCATACCAACCGGATAGCAATACTAGCTTGCCATCTTTAACACCAACGATCTGGTCTTTATCAGCCAGACGCCGGTCGTCCTTACCTGCCGGTGCTCCCATTAGTGGGCAAAGGCCATAGCACTCATAGCCAGCTAATGTCTGCAGACCCATTTCCTTAACCTCCCTACCAGTTATCCTGTCGCAGGCAGTTGCCAGGTCACAGCCATCTCTGTCCATAATGCCCACCAAGGCTCGACGCACTGACTCTGTTATGTTTGCCTTCATGCGCACGCCACGCATGTACTGGATATTGGGCAGCCAGGCTTCACCACGACCATAAGTATCGTGTAGCATCTTAGCAAACTTGACGCCTGCCTGGTCGGTATCACAGGCCGGAACATAAACCGGCTGCGGGCCGAAATAGCCCTCTGAAGCTGCCGGACCATTAATCTGCAGCACCTGGTCTGCCGGTGCCCACAGGTTGGCACTGTGAACCATGTCGGGATACAAATCCAGCTTGTGTAGACCCTTCATGATAACTGCCGGCGTGTTCACAATGGTATTGGACCACACCAGGTCCACGCCCATGGTCTCAAATGAGGTGAGGTATGCCATCACCTCTGGGTCTGTGGGATGCGTGAGACAGTGCTCACAAGCCACAACTTCCCACTTACCGTTGTTCTCGCCAGCTCTGGTGCTCGGTTCCTCACCAGCTCGCCCGTAGGCAGAAGACCAGGTGAGGTGAGCCACTTGCATCGTTTCGCCGGGATGCGCTGGTTCAAACACCTCATCATAGTACCAGTCAATAGCTCCCGCACACGACTCACCATAGCTCCAGCAGTCCATGTAATTCCATGCCGGCGGATACAATTGCGGGTCGCTGAAGCCAATTCCATACATAGGAATCTCGTCTCTCTCGACGATTGGCTTCAACATCTCCTGGTTAGGTGATGACCACATCTCTATGATGATGGGTGTCTCCATCTTGAACCGCTTGTAGGACGCCATGAACCGGGCATCAACGTTGCCGAACTCAGCCCAGCGATAGTCAACTATGACATCACCCACGCCATCTCCATCCACATCCAGTCCACCCTGGTCAGCCATCCACGCCAGAAAGTGCTTACCGCCCTTCTCGCTGGGAATGGCAATCGGTGCGTAGGCACCGGTCAGGTCAATGATGTTGTGAATGGTGACGTGCGGCTTCGCGGCAACAGGTACCTCTCCCTCTGGTGGCGCCGCTGCCGGTGCACAAGCCGAAGCCAAAGGCAAAGCCATCATAACTAAAGCCACCACTACAAAGGTCACCTTGCTCCAAATCTTTGATTTCAAAACCTTATTCCTCCTTTCACCCCAACGTACTTGACTCTCGAGTGATTGTTTTTAACATTAAGCACACCTTTTTACTATATACATCACCCCCTTAGCTAAACAACCTGCTATTTTTATATTTACTCACATCTCTCTCAACCTCAGTAAGCAAATGGATGCAAGCGATACGACGCCTTAATAATGTTCCAGCGGTGATTTATCCCCCTCGGTTCCAGCACCAGGAAGATAACAATGACAAGGGTATACATTATTAGAGAAAATGATGCCGTAACATAAAAAGCCAAGCCTGGGAGAATCTCCGTAAAGACAGGGGTCATAAGAGTAGCCATCTCATCTAAGAGTTTCCACAACACCGCCGCGCAAATAGCCCCAAAAATGCTGCCGAACCCCCCAACCACCAGAAAGCCCAGAAACCATATTGAGTCATTAAGCGGGAAAAACTCAACATTCACATACTCATTGTAGCCAGCATACATAGCACCGCCGATGCCGGCAAAGAAGCCGCCGATGCCAAAGGCGAGGAGTTTGGTGTTAAAGATGTTGATGCCCATAACTTCAGCAGCTATATCATTGTCTCTAACCGCAACGAAAGCCCGCCCCAATTTGGTCCTGGCTAAATTCTTAGCCAGATATATCATAGCTATACATAAGGTCAATACCAACAAGTAGTAATTGTGCTCCACCATAAAATCAATGCCCAGAAGCGGCTCGGGGCGGCTCAGCCAGATGCCATCAACGCCCCCGGTCATTGTCTCCCAGTTGCTAATCACGTAGACAATAATGAAGTGTGCCGCCAGCGAGGCAAAAGCCAAATACAGCTCCTTCAACCTTGCCGAGGGGCTGCCAAAAAACATTGATACCAGCCCCGCCCCTATGCCCGCCAGGGGCATACCTACCCACCACGACCAGCCCAGATGCGCTTCAACGCATGCCAGCACGTACATGCCCACGCCCATGAAGGCAGCATGACCGATGGAAATCTGCCCCGCATAGCCGGTAATTATCTGCAGACCGAGCATGGCAACAATGAAAGAGAAAATGACGATGCTCAATCCCAACAGATAATCATTCATCACAAAAGCAATGCCGTAAAGAGCCAGAATGAGGGCAGTGATCATCCCCCACTGAAGGCGTGTTCTGAAAATCGCCTTAGCTTCGTAATAAGTCCTGTCAAAAGTGCCACAAGGCCGGTGAATCGCCATCGCCTACAACCTTTCTATCCTTACCAGTCCAAATAGACCGTAAGGCTTAAAGATTAATATAAGAAGCATAAAAGCAAACGGTACCATCATAATTGGCTCGCCGGGCATGATGGGAGCTAGATAACCTATAGTTACCATCTGCAACACGCCTAGGGTAAGCCCGCCAACGATGGCGCCGCCAATTGATTCCAGGCCGCCAAAAAGTATTGCGGCTATAGCCATGATACCGGTCACATCCAGTTCTACGCAGCAACCTTGAATATTGCCCAGAAGCATGCCCGATATGACGCCGAGCACGCAGGCAATAACCCAGCTATACTGGAACACGCGCTTAACATTTATTCCCAGATTCTGGGCAACCACATGGTCTTCATGGGTTACCCTCATACCCAATCCCATTCTGGTCCGGTTATAGAACTGGATTAATGCAAATATAGCCACCATGGAAATGATAAAGGCATAAATCTGAATCATGGGCAAGGTCAAGAAACCCACGTGCCAGGCACCTAAAGGCAGGAAGTGCTCACCATAACCATAAACCTGACCGCCAAAAATCATGAGAACTACGCCCCGAACCATCAGCATCAAGCCCAGGGTCACCACTATAGGCGCCAGAATGGGCTGACCAATCAGGGGACGCATCAACAACCGCTCTACCAGAAGACCAAGTGCCACTCCCACGGCAAGCGTAAACAGCACGGCAGCCCAGATTGGCAGCGACCAGATAATTAAGGCTTGGTAAAGTGCATAAGCACCAACAGTTATCATCGCCGCCTGGGCAAAATTAAACACCCTAGTTGACTTGTAAACTACCACATAGCCAACTGCCACCAGCGCATAAATGCCACCCATGCACAAGCCAAGTACTATAAGCTTAAGAAGTTCTTCCATATCACCACCTTATACTCCAGCATATTCAGCTCCAAGATAAGCCGAAATCACCTTGGGATTAACTATAATTTCATCAGGTGTACCCTCAGCAATCTGCCTGCCAAAGTCAAACACCATAATCCTGTCCGCAACATCCATAACCACGCCCATATCGTGCTCAATGAGGACGACCGGAATCTTAAGAAATTCGTAAATGTCCAATATGAACCGGGCCATGTCTTCCTTCTCATCCCGGTTCATGCCCGCCATCGGCTCATCAAGAAGCAGAATCCTTGGCTCTAAAGCCAGGGCTCTCCCCAACTCCGTGCGCTTGCGCAACCCGTAAGCCATGGAGCCAACTACTTGATTTCTTACCGCCTCCATTTCCAAAAAATCAACGATGTCCTCGCAAATCGCCCGCTGTCTCACTTCCTCATCGCTCGCCCATGGGAAGTAAAGCATGCCACTCAAAAAGTTATACTTTATATGGGGATGCCGCGCTGCCATCAGATTCTCAATAACCGTCAACCCGGTATACAGAGCAATATTCTGAAAAGTGCGACATAAGCCCAGCTCGGCAATTCCGTGAGATGACATGTGCGTAATTTTTCTATCTCTGTAATAAATTTCACCTTCTTGGGCATGATAAAAGCCACTGACAACATTGAGCAGGCATGTCTTACCCGCTCCATTAGGTCCAATTATGGCTAACAGCTCGCCCTCCTTGAGCTCAAAATTGATGTCCATCAAAGCTTGTAAGCCGCCAAAGGCTAGATTTATGCCCTCGCCCTTGAGCACCACCTTCTTCCCTACATCCTCCTCTTTGGGCATGGGATACTTCTTCTCCATCTCCTCCCGCAGAAGCGTCAAGCCATAGCTATAACGCTGCTCTCTGTGCTTGGTTATATTTCTAATGCTCGTCGTCATTAATCACCACCTTCTAGTCGTTAACCTACCACATGGTGTTTACCCTTACCGGGACTTTCATTACTGACGAATGTCCATCGCGGTAAGTAATAGTTGACTCAACATTCACGGTATCCTCTTCGCCATACAGCCCGTTAACCAGGTAATCATAACGCTTCTCCAAAAATGACCGCCTTAATTTCCTGGTTCTAGTAAGCTCAGACTCATCGGGGTCAAAGTCTTTATGCAACACCAGAAATCTTTTCACCCTAACCTTTTCTGGCAAAGTGCGGTTAACCCGCTCAACTTCCTTAGCCATCAATTCCGCCACTCGTTCCTTCTGCGATAGGTCAGGGTGAGAAGTATAGACTAAGTGATTCATCTCCGCCCATCTCCCCGTATTCTCAAAATCCATGTTGAGCACCGCAGCAACATAATCTTTGTCACCGCCGCCAATCGCCCAAGCATCCTTAATATATGGGCTGAACTTGAGCTTTCCCTCAATATAAGTAGGCGAGAATTTTTCACCGCTTCTCAGCGTCATCATATCCTTAACCCTGTCAATGATGTATAACTCGCCCTCATCGTCCATAGAGCCACCATCACCGGTATAGAAATAGCCATCCTTGAAGGCTTCCGCAGTCTTATCTGGACGCTTATAATAGCCGTGAACTACGCCCACGCCGCCCAAAAGTATCTCACCCTCTTCATTTATGCGCACCTCCACACCGGCAAAAGGCTGCCCCGAACCTTCATATCTGAAGTACTTTGAATGGAGCTGCACAACATCAAGACCCGATACCTCAGTTGCTCCATAACCCTGAGCTACTGGTATGCCAATGGCACGCAGAAAGGCGAAATTATCTGGAGCCAGGGCGGCGCCAGCGCTAATGGGAACTCTGGTCTTGGAAAAACCAACTTTGTCCACCAACGCCCGGAAGACGGCGTGATAACCAATCTTGTAAAGCAACCGCCAGAGCCAGCCTACCTTCTTCCTTTCCTGCTCAAAGTCAGACACCCTGTAGCCCACAGGCAAAAACATATTGTAAATCAGCTTCTTCGTGGCTGAGGAATCTATCATCTTCGCCATGACCAGGGAGCAATACATCTCCCAGTTCCTGGCACCAAATAGCATCACTCGCGGAGCTACCTCCCTGATGTCCTCGCGCACTGTCTCCGGCTCCTCAATAAAGTTAACCACCACGCCCTTTACCAGGTTGGGAGCTACCGTAAATATCTGCTCGCCAATCCAGGCTGGCGGCAGGAAGGACAGGTTTTCATCTGTGCCATACCAAGGCAAAGTAGCATCCCAACCATTGTAGAGGCTGAGCAAATTATCGTAACTAACTAACGGGCCCTTGGGCAGTCCCGTGGTTCCTGAGGTATAAAGGACCACGCCAACATCATCGCCCCTCGCTTTATCAATGAGCTCTTCAAAAAAGCCGGGATGCTCCTTCTCATATCGCTGCCCCATCTCCATAACGTCATCAAAGGCTTGTAGCCATTCATCCTCATAGTCCCACATCCCCCTGGCATCCCAGAAGACCACCTTCTTTACCTTAGGTAATTGCTCTCTGATAGATATTATCTTATCCACCTGCTCCTGGTCATCAGCCATGACGATTACTGAATCAGAATGGTCAATTACAAACTGAAGCTCAGAGGGGGTTGAATCAGTATACAGCCCCACTGAGGCACCACCGGCGGATTGAGCTGCCAGCTGCCCCCAAAACCACTCCGGGGCATTCTCGCCAACTATAGACACCCTGTCACCGGGCTTGAAGCCCATGCTGATAAAGCCGCCACAAAGCCACTTGACCCGCTCATAATAATCCTTCCAGGTGAACTCCAACCAATAGCCATAATCTTTGTGCCGATAGGCAACCCTCTTATCTCCCCACTTCAGATAATTGCGCTTCATCAGCTTGGGGAAGGTATCCTCTTCGGGCGGCATCTGCAGTCCAGCCCATTGCTCAGCAGTGATCGATTTAGCCATAACTTATCAACCCCCTTTAGCTGTTTAACTAACCCTTTCAATTACCAAATATAATCACTTGCGCCACAACTGTCAAACTCACCTACATATGCTTTTACATATGCTTTACATATATATAAGCACTAACTTCTAATCGGGCCCTAAATAGCCCTTTTTCAAAACCGTATTACCTCTTAATAAATCCTAACAAACTAGCCCCTGTGAAACTAATCTTCCAACGGATGCTTGGGCATAGTCCACGCGCTGCTGAATGAAACCCTCGCCGATGCAACATCGGGATACTCAGGCATGGTGACTGAAGCAGAAGCCGAGAAATCCACTGCCGCATCATCGGCTTTTAGAGCGTCCCAAAATACATTTCTCACCCCTATGCAGCCAGCTAAACTGTCCGCAGTTCCGCGAGTAAGGAAACCGCCAGCCAGACTGCCGAACTGAAGGACATCGCGGTGCATCACCATAACCTCACCATTGGGTGGGATATAGAAGGTGGGTAGTGTGCCCCAAATTACCACCTGCCCCGGGGGGTTACCCTCATCAGCCACCTTGGCTTCAACAACCAAATCATATACCTTAACCCATTCAGCATTGGGATTGGAAACCTCCAGGTTCACCCCCACGGCGAGAACGTCAATACCCGCGGCGTCAGCGGCACTGTTTAGATCATTCATTCTGTCAATGCTAATCAATGATATGCCAACTGGCTTAACCTCCGTGGGCCCCGTTGGTGCCGCCGGTGCCGCCGGTGCTGCGCAACCAGCCATCGCTGCTACTAAAACCAAACTGAGAAGAATTCCCATCAAACTAATTATTTTCTTAGACACTTTTCCCTCCTCATTATTTTTGGTCAAACTCAATCTTTATTAATTTACTGTCTTGCAGCTCACCCCCTTCTTTAATTTACTTTTTGTCAAACAATCTACTTCAACTAAACCAAACCTATCTACATAACAAAAAACGGCTTTGGCTTTTAAGCCTTAGCCGCTTCAGCATCCCGACGGGAAACATCTTCTTTATAGGCATTGCACACATCACAGTCGGGACCATTACATTCTAATCTCTTATCTCCCACTTTTCTACTCACTTTACCATACCTGGTCCAGTGCCCACAACCCTTCTTGCCATCTGGATACACCATAACAGTCACCCAATCATTTACCGCGTCGCAGAATAGTGTAGTAGCTGTAACTCGCCACCCCATTAAGACCTCCTTTATCAGTTATGCTAATATAACACTAAGAGGTAATCTATGTATAATTATCATGCCTCACTATACGTCCTGAGCATTATAAAACGAGCTTTCAGCGATGTCAATAGCTAAATAAATATTTTTGGTTACATGCCCAGTTCAGCACGGGTGCGCCAGAAGCGAATTAAACTATCTCGCGCCACCATGCCGATAACCCTTCCCGATTCCACAACCGGCATCTGGTCTATACCCACTTCATCCATCTGCTGCAATAAACTCAAGGCATCTTGCCCGGGATGGGCTATTTTTAACCTACCAACTGGAGCCATTATCTCAGCAACTGAGGTAACATCCCAGCGGCTGCGAGCCACCGCCTTTACATTGCGCAAGGTAACGATTCCCTCCAGCTTACCTCTATCAACTACCGCAATGCAACTGTGCCCCCCACTTAAAATATGGTCTCGGACCAACTCCCCCAAGCTAATCTGCCCGGAGACAACGGGGCATTCCGAACCCATTACATCGCGAGCGCTGAAACCAGCCAGAGCATCCCGCAGCAAAGCCTGCTGATAGCTGGCTCGAGCTGCGTTTTCCAAAAACCAGCCAATGAAAACTAACCACAAGCCGGAAAGCCAGTCACGGGTAATAAATGCCATTGCAACGCCGCCAACGATGAGCAGATAAGCAACTGCTCGACCAGTTAGCGTGGCAACCCTGGTCGCCTTCATGTAACTGCCCGTGCTCCGCCACACAATGGCGCGAAATACCCTTCCCCCATCCAAGGGAAGCCCGGGGATTAAATTAAACAAAGCCAAAACTAGATTAAAGCCAGCCAGTAACTGAAATAGCTCCACAGCTAATCCAGCCCCCGCCAGCAAAAGTGAAAAACTGTAAAAGATGCCAGCTACCATTAAACTGCACAGGGGACCAACCACAGCTATTAGCAGCTCGGTAACTGGTCGAGTGGCCTCCCTAGTTATCTGAGCCACGCCGCCGAAAACGAAAAGGGTAATGCTCTTCACCGGAATATTATTTCTAATGGCAACGACGCTGTGCGCCAGTTCATGGGCGATTATTGAAACAAAAAAGAGAATGCTGCCTAATATGCCAAGAGATATCCGCTGCCATAGAGAATAGCCCGGAAAGAAGGCTATCAGTGAAATTACAACCAAGCCAAAGATAATAAACCAAGTGTAGTGAAGCCACAACGGCACACCGAAAACTCTGCCTATGCTAAATGACCCTCTCATTTCTCCGGCGCTGGTTTGACCGGCGCCACCTCCCAGTTTCGGTTAACCAAATAGCTTCTTAATTTTATTAATTGAAATTTGTCTTGTAGCTCTTTGATGGCTTGCTCTACATCAAAATCTCTGCATGAGAAAACATCAATATTGACATAGCCGCGCTCGGCAAAAGTATGCACGCTAATGTGGCTTTCGGCGATAAAGACAAACCCCGATATCCCCCAGTCCTCGGCTTCACCACCTTCATATCTAACTACAAAGGGCTCCGAAATTTTACTCATGCCAATCTGGGCTGGATATGAATCCAGCAATTGATAAAGAAAGGCCTCGTCCCACAAAATGTCGGGAGTCTTTACATAGCCATCAACAATTAAATGCATCAGCCCCCTCCGAAACAAATTTTAAATTTAATTTTAGCTACTGCGCCAAGCAACGGGTCAAAATGAATCTTCAAATTTGACGTCTGGCCGCTGAAATGCCCAAATACCTCTCCACCAGCATCATGGCACAATAATCGCCGCACATACTGCAGGCCGGTCCCGAAGAGACATGCTTACCGTGAACTTTCGCCACCAGCTCCGGGTCTAAGGATAGCTTAACCTGAGCTTCCCAATCAAGATTTTTGCGAGCCGCAGACA
>Ga0257139_1000046_pt1 | contig 11073 bp, 5 predicted proteins | sample saktaT_15_FD_193543 | JGI IMG/M metagenome (GOLD analysis project Ga0257139, IMG submission 193543) | Metatranscriptome of saline water microbial communities from Sakinaw Lake, British Columbia, Canada - sak_2010_1_5_80m (Metagenome... | ecosystem: Environmental > Aquatic > Non-marine Saline and...
AGCATCACCCAATCCCGTGGAGCTTTTGAAGTCACAGATGATGGAAGAATTTGTGGATCGTCTGAGGAAGGATTTTGACCTGATTATTTTCGATAGTCCGCCGGTTCTTCCGGTGGCTGATGCTCTAATTCTGGCGTCAAGACTGGACGGCATTCTGTTTGTAGCTGATCTGGGGCGGACGCCTAGGGAAATCATAAGGCAATCTCAGGAGCAATTATCCAAGCTGGATGTTCCGGTTCTTGGGCTTGTCTGTAACAGGGTGGGCTTAGCGAAGTATGATTCCTATTACAGCTACAAATCTCCTGCTAGAAGCGGTGTTGGGAGCTAGTGATAATGGGTGATATTAGTTTGTAATTGTGTATTGAGGCTTTCGGCATGTATCAGTTAAGGGCGTCAATTTTTCGCCCTAGATCGAAAAAAACCTCTTGACATGATAATTGAGAAATGGTATCTTAAGATACTGCATTTCGTGGAATGAGGATCATGACTGATTCCGTATTATTTGGAAATGGTCTAAAAGCTGGTTATTTGCTGAAGTCTTGCTCACGTGCTTCTTTAGGTCATAATCGTTTGATTCTTTATGTTTTGAGATGGATCGCCAAGATATAGGGTGATTCTCCGGTTATTAGGGGATATGGCTGGTGATGAACTCTTGGGTTTGAGGGGGTATGTTATAGAGACGTCGAATGTGGCGTCTGTCGCTTTGGTGGTTAAGTAGCTGTTGCTTTTGCCATCTCAGATAGACAAAAAATTGAGTTTGAGTAAACAGGTTTGAGAGGAGGCTGTTTCTCTTAATCTCATTCAAGGAGGCTAAGCGATGAAGTTGCGGACCCTTTGTTTTTACTTTCTTCTTGCGTTAGTTGTTTCTATGACTTGGGTGTTCCTAAGTGGTTGTGCGCCCAACGTCGGTGGACCGGCTCAACCGCTTCTGCCGCAGCTCACGGCGGAGGAGAAATTCTCCGACCGATTTGAAATGGAAGAAGAGCCGCAATTCTTCTATGACTTATTCGGTAGAGAGCTGCTGGAAGGAAACGAGGTCCATCAGTATATTGAGGAGAAACAATTCGACGCTGCTGGTAACCTCGTTGTAGGTCGAACTGGTCAGTTGGACAGTGTACGTTTTTCGAGCCAGTTAGACCGTACAGTTCTTACGGAAGATACCTATCGCGGACGACATACAGAGTTCGCTATTGGTGACCACCTGACGATCAAGGATAGCACGCTGTGGCCTATGGCATACATTATGCACAAGACAGAGTTCGATGGCTTCAGGTGGGACTTATCTTTCTCGCAGAGCAAACATCTTTTCAGTTTGCTCAATTCTCGTATATCCAACCCGATCTATGCTGCAGACGTTGTTGCTGCTAATACACTGGCTCCTACTATTGGACGTCGGAACTCCAATGACTTCTTGGAAAACAAGCGTTTAGTAGGATTCAGAGGTCAGGCGATGCTCGGTGATATTCTTCGTTTTGGTTTTACCTACGTGAATCTGCACAAAGAGCATCCACAGCGTTTGGATAACCCCTGGACGGGAACTGTTGCTAATACTCCGCCGGATCAGATCGTTCTGACCTTTAGAGACAATTCGCCAGAGGACTACATGAGCGAGACCATGAACGGTGCAAGGGTTGAATCTGTACGGTTCATTATACAGACCTTCTCTGCGGAACTCGGAGACGATACAGTAGAGATCGAAAAACTTGCTACTGATCCCGCAGCATTTGGTCCTACCTCTATTCCCGAACCTGATCCCTACAGTAAGGGTGGCGAACTCGACGGCGGCTTCTTGGCAGCCGATGGTTTTGATTCTTTCCAGTGCGTATTGAGTATGTCTGACGAGGATATCGATCCAAGAACGGTCAAATCTGTGAAAATAGAGATGACTATCAAGGGCGATTACTGGATCGAAGTTCTCGGTTACAGCCCGCAGAATGTGGGCGCTGTAGAAGATCCCTGGCCAAAAACGGAAACAGGCGCTATAGATATGCCTTACCGTGATTATATAGAGGCAACGGGCAATTCTCTTGAGGATCAGGACGAAACTAAGGTTATAACATACGACTATGGCGCGGCTCGCGGTGCGGTGCTTTGGGGTATTGATGTTGAAGGATCCGTTCCTTATATTGGATACGTTCAGGCGCAATATGCCGAGAACCCCAAGTATAAGCAGTATCCGACCATATCAAAGGACAAGATAGGTTACTCTCAGTTGGCTGCTGATAACCCAGACGATCCCACTGCAAGAACCTTCGCTGAGGTTGACGGTGAAAGATTCGAGTCGAAGCTTGCCGGTGATGATAGTAGCTCCCGTGACAAAGCATGGTTCGTTAATCTGAAACAGCGCTTCGGCAAGTTCGTGCTTGAGGAGTCCTTCTTCTCAATCGATCCCGGTTGGACTACTACCTATCCCGGATGGGGTGCTAATACCGACCGTGATGAAACTTACAAGATTGCCAGAACGTCAGAAGGACAGGACGGCAGCCCTTGGGACGATGGTGACTATACATTAGTGGAAGACGACGATGATGACGATGACTTCCCTGATGATGATGACTTCGACGGCGTTCTGCCGAGAGCCGATGATAGAGACCTGAACGGTATTCTTGACTATCAGGAAGACTTCCTGATATTCGAAGCCGATCCTCCAGTCTTTGAACAGACCGATGACCTGAATAACAACAGGGTTCTCGATAATTTGGAGGACGATTACGATCCTGATTACAAGTATGGTGCTGATGTCAGTGGTTTCCATCTAGCCGGTAGCTATGATGTTCTTGCCAATATGACCATGAAGCTTGGTTGGTTGAAACAGAGCGAGCTTTCCAGTTCCAGAAGAGCTGATTCGAAGTACTTCCATCTCAGCTATGAGCGTGATATTCCTAACTTCGGAACACTGCTGTTCCAGAACAGACTTGTGAGAGTTAAGGATGATATCATTGATTACGCTATTACCCTCCGAGTTGGTGAAACAGAGCCATCAGAGGTTAGAGATGAGTTGGACTTCTACGATGCTATGTATAACACCTCGACATTCCAGCTTACTTACACTGGTGTCCGAGGGTTGAGATTGATTGCCAAATACCTGCTCAGCTTTGAGAAACATTATGAGCCGGCAGATGAGGATAAAATCCGTCCCGATGATCCGGATACAGATGTCGACGAAGCCATCGACTTCATGCTTATGGATGAACAGCTCCGTGAACGTCGTGACAGGAGAGAATACCCGTTCAATGGTATGGATCCTGTTCTGGTCTTCGATCAGGCTAACTGGATTCCGAGAAGATACAAAGATGCTACTGTGAAATTCAATACATTCATCTTCAAGACCAGTTACGAAATACCCATCGGCAAGCTGCCAGTTATCAAGTGGCTTGGTGAGGATATAAGTCTTACACCCATGTTCAAGTACGTATATGAAAAGAACTGGGATAGAAGCTGGACTGATGATGAAGGAATTCCTGTTCTTGATCCTACCAAATATTCACCGACTGACTACGAGAGTGAAGAATATCTGAGATTCAATCAGAATACTCGTGAGACCATCGGTTTGATGAGGTTGGATTATGCCTTTACTCCTAGCTTGAACATCCTTGGTGGTTTCCAGTATAGAAAACTGACCAACAAAGATGCGGGTTATAAGAACGACTTCCTGAGACCTTGGGGTGAAGATGTAAGAACACCCATACGCTGGAGAGAAGACCTGAAGAAACGTATATGGGCTCTCCAAGCTATCAACAGTGGTGAATGGTTAGGTTTCAATATCCGTATATTGGTAGGTTTCCAGAGAACGGAAATCCTCCCAACAGTTCTTGCTTCTGGTGAAATAAGACCTAAGAGCACCAGTATGGAGACTTATGTAAGAGCCATGATGGGATTCTAGCCGAAAGAAGGACAGTCAGCTATTTGGGGGTGGGCATAACCCACCCCCAAAGTGGGATGTTTGACTGCTGATGGTAGGGGAACTCCCCTACCATCAAATTGCAGTTCAGTTCCTCCGCATCTGAGAAAGGTGTTTTTGGTATTATCTATATATTTTTGTAAAGGTTTGATCCTTTTTTAGAAGTTTGATTCGTTTTTCTTTTTTTAGCTGGCTTGCAAAGAGGGCTGACTGATCCTCCTGTAAATACTGTTGTCTTTGCCACCTTAAGGATAGTGGCTTTTTAGGATGACTAGCCTATCTTTGCCGTTTCGCGTTAGATGAGAATGAGCAGGTTAAGGGCGTTGGGTTGACGCTCCTACAGGAAGGGATGTGGAAGAATGTCGAAGTTAACAATAGTGGCGATACTAGCCGGGTTGTTTCTGGTAGGCTCGTTCCTAATACCTGGTGGCAGCAGTGTGAATGTGAAGAAGATCTATGAAGAGGCAGAGCAGGCTTTTCAGGAGAAAAAATATCAGGAAGCCATAGACAAATACATTGAGGCTCTTGCTGAAGGTGAAAAATGGGGCGCTGACACAAATGTTATAGATGAGGATTTCGGTTCTCTTGCCAACTACAAAATTGCTGTGTGCTACGCTCAGTTAGGCAAGCAGACGGAAGATCCCGCAATGTACGAAAAGTCACTTGAGTATATTCCCGCCATATATGAGATAACTCAATCGGCTAAAGTGCGGGAAGCTCTGATATTCCTCTGGGGAAGCAACTTCTATGAATTGGAGCGCTATGAAGAGGCAGAACCCAAATTCAGAGAGTTGCTCAATGACTATCCGGACAGCCAGTTCGCAGAAAATGCGTATTACTCGCTTGGGAATCTCTATTACAGGTTAAAGCAATACGAGCAGTCCCGTGAAGCGTTTAATATGGTTCAGAAAGAATTTCCGAACAGCACCTTTATTGACGATGCTCAGTATTTTATAGCTAGATGTTTCTATGACGAAAATAACTTTGATCAGGCTCATATAGAGTTTGAAAAAGTTCAGTCGGTGGATAATCCAGACTTAGTGGCACAGGCTAAATACTACGATGGTCGTTCCCTCCTTAACATGGGTAGAAATCAGGACGCTTTGACAGCATACCAGAAATTCATAGCTGATTTTCCCAACAGTCCTTTCATAACAGCGGCATATTTCGATATGGGTACTATCCATGGCAAACTGAAAGAGTATGATGAAGCCACAAGGAACTACCAGTTAGCGATTCAGCATACAGATGATGAAGTAACAAAGGGCGAGATACAATACTCGATTGGAAACAACTACTTCTCTCAGGAAGACTACCAATCAGCTATGGATGGCTATCGTGCCCTGATGGAGCAGTATCCCGAAAGCGTGCATGTGTCGGAATCACGCTACATGATCGCTGAGTGTTACTGGTGGTTGAAGGATTATGATAATGCTCTGGCGGCGTATGGGGAAGTCTTGGAGAAAGATCCGGAAGGTGACCGTGTACCGGATTCTACTTACAAGAGCGGTCTCTGCTACTATGAATTGGACGAAAAGGAAATCGCTCTGGAATGGTTCCAGAGAATTCTGGATGACTATCCTGACTTGCCTTTGGTCAAGGATGCCACTTATGATAAGATATGGTCTCTGAACGATCTGAAGCGTTTTGAGGAAGCGGAGAACGTTGCAAAAGAATACATTGAAAAGTATAAATCGGATCCTGTATATGATATAGCCGCAGCAGAAACACAGATGTTGCTGGGTGACATAAAGTTTGACAACGAGGATTATCTGGCGGCTGCGGATGAATATCTGCGGGTTGCATCAGATTATTCGCCGGAGGAAAAACTGCCGAAGTTCGATTCCTACAAGTCCAGATCTCTTCTGCAAGCGGGTTTTGCATATTACAAGGAAGCAGAAAGAAATGAGTGGGACACGGGGTTGGTGGCGCAGGCAGCAAGTGCTTTCGACCGGTTGTTGAAGGACTACGAAATAAACTTTGACAAAGAAAAACGGGAATTTGAAGGTCGTGTAGATTATATTGTTCCCGCAATAATTAACCTCGGACTGTCGTACTCCAAGATGGGGGAATACGCGCAGGCTAGAGAAGCTCTGGAACTTATGCCCAAGACAAGTTCGGAATATGGCAAAGCTATGTTCCTGATCGGCGAATCTTACATCGATGAAGATAATGTTGATGAGGGTGTCAATCACTATCGCAGCATGCTGACTGATCCGGACTTGACTGAAACGTGGCGCTCCAGAGCGGCGATAGAGATGGCGACCAGATTGAGGGAAGCCGGTCGTTTTGCTGAAGCTGTGGTGGAATATCAGAGAGTTGTGGAAGATTACCCCACCAGCGAATTCGTTTCTACTGCCATGTATTACGTAGGTTCGTCTTACTATGATATGGAACCGAAGACGCCTGAGAATATGAATAAGTCTATAGAGGCTTTCAGGAAGGTTCTGGAGGTTTATCCTGAATCGGAAGTTGCCCCTTGGTCTTATCTTGGTATTGTGGCTGCGTATGAAGCCAACGGCGAATATGATATGGTTATCAAAATAGCCGAAGAAATAGACAGCAAGTATGCTGGTAGCGATAGCCCTGATGCCAAGCAGATAATCGACCATTCCCGAAGACGGAAGGTCGATGCTATGATGAAGCTGGATGAAGGCGTATCTACAGATATCTTGATAGCAGAATTGCGTAAAGTAGTGGAAGATCCCATCGGAGAGGAAACCGGCAAGGTTTCAGCTCAGGCAAGGATTGGGAAACTGCTGTTCGATGAAAAGCGATACGCTGAATCCATCAAGGAATACGAGTATCTGTTGAATAAGTTCCCGGGACAGCAGATCGGTGCCAGCTATTATCAGATAGCAGCAGCGGCATACTGGATGGAAGATTACCAGAAGACAGTGAGCGCCGCTGAAGTTGGTCTCAAGCAAACTGATCTGACAGATGACCTCAAAGCAGGTTTGAGTTATACTCTCGGATTGGCATATGGTAAGCTTGGAAATGCGAATTCTGCAATAGCTTCATTTGGTCAGACGATCCAGATTGGCGGATCCGCTGATTCTGAGCAAACGCAGGATATAGTCATTGCTGCTCATCGTGAGTTGGCGCGCTCCTATAAGATAGCCGGTCAGTTCGATGAGGCTGTGAAGGAATACCAATTCTTGGCAGATAATGCAAAAGGAGATGACGAAAAATCCGATTCTTTCTTCTGGATTGCCAAGATATATGAGGAAAACCTTCAGGATTACGTCAGTGCAGTGACATTCTATGAAAAGATTGGCACAATCGATGCACCGGATGAGTTCAAAGCACAATCATTGTATTTCATAGGCGTAGTCTATTCAAAGCACCTTCAGGATGATGAAAATTCATTATCAGCATTCCAGAAATTGGTCGCTGACCACGCCAGTAATACAGACGAAAATATAAAGTTGATGGTTTCTGATGCCAACCTCCGAATTCCAGAATTGCTCATAAAGCTTGGAAAGTTCGGAAATGCGGTTGAATTAGCTAGACAAGTTCGGGATGATACCCTTGCTGGCGATAACAAGCAGGAGCAAATAAACGCTCAGTATCAAGTGGCGTATCTCTTGGGAGATCAGGCTGGCAAAGCAGCGGATTCGGGTACGTCTGATCCCGATCTTGCCAGAGATGCTGCAACAGAATATATAAAGGTTTACGATCTGATTAAGCCGATGAATCAGGCTTCGGAAGAAACTAAACCGCTGGCATCCGCATCTCTTTATAATGCAGGATATTTGCTATATGGATTAGGAACTTTTGAAGACTACAAGAAAGCTTTGGATGTCTTCAGTACCTTCGTTAGAGAATTTCCGAAGGATGATAACTATTCAGCGTCGCTGGAATATGTTGGATTTGCCAGCTATGAAATGGCGAGGCTGAAAGCGGATCTGGATCAGTTCGTTAAGACGGGTGAATATTTCAAGAGATTCTCCAGGGAATTCCCCAGTCATAACGACGCGGCAATGGCTATGTACCAAGCGGCTGAAGCATACTTTGCTGTTGGCGGCGGTCACTTTGCCAGAGCCGAAGAATTGACTGATCCGAATGAGAAGGCTAAGGAGTTGGCTGCATCAGAAGAGGGTTACGGTAATGCCGTAGAGGCTTACAGGGAACTGGTGGATAGATTCCCCAACAGCGAATACGCTCCTGAGTCACTATACGCTATGTCAGCTAGTTATTCATACATAGCGCAGTCGGCGGCTGATCCTGCAGCACAAAATAGAGCGCTGATAGGTATGAGTGCCGCTTACAAAGAGCTATCAGAGAAATATCCGCAGAGCGAAAATGCGGCAAAGGCTTTCCTGAGTGTCGGAAACGACTACTACAACCAGGCATCTGCACCGGATCTTCCGGCTGATCAGAAGACCGAGTTGTATAGAAAGTCTTTGGATAGCTACAAGAAAGCTCTTCAGGTTCCAGGTGTTGATGATAAGACCAAGATGACCTTACAGTCCTATGTCAGAGAAACAGAAGAGCTACTTGCCAAAGATACATATAGTGCTGGTTACGGGTTGGTGTTATTTGATCTGGCCGGGGAGGTTAAGAGAGAAAATGCTCCCAAGGCGATCCCTTATTTCGATATCGTTATTGAGACGTTCCCCGACACTGACTATGCGGATCTCTCGTATGTTCAGTTGGGACTGTGTTATGAATATCTGGAGAAATGGGATGAGTCCGAAAAGGCTTACAGCGATCTATTAGGCAAATACACCGACGAGAATGGTAATCCTATCGCGCCGTTCTCAGAAAATGTCGTTCAGGCAGTCCAGTTCGCAAGGGAAAGAAAAGGTAAGATCATGGCTTACCGTATAGCTATTAGAAGCCGGGAGCAGTCCCAAGAGTAAGTAAGATAGGAGAGGTCTTTCAAAGACCTATAACCCTTTGTGAAGATCCGCAAACCTTATATACTTCGCTCTGGTCGAAGGTGACTTTTTCGGGTTGCGGGTAGATCGTTAAGCATTTACGTAGTTGCTGAGTATCCAAATTGCTGTTCAGAGGAGGCTGTTTTCTGGATACCAGTAATATGCCTTCAGGTTAAATGGTAATGTCAATACTAAGGAGGAGGAAGCAAATGAAGAAGGCGGGTTTTGTTTTGGCCATCGGTCTGTTATTGTTGGCTTGTGCCTATGTTTTCGCTCAGGTAGAACCTGGCGGTGTCTCTGCACCTACCCGTGGTATCATAAAGGGCAAGGTGACTGATACACAGACACCAAGAGCCAACAACATTGCTGGTGCCAACATTACAGTGGAAAGTGAATTGCTTTTGGCTGGTGAGGGAAAAACCGGAACAACAGACTCAGCGGGTAACTATGAAATACCTGATCTGCCTCCCGGTGAATATGTTGTGTCGGTAGTTAGGCAGGGATATGACGAATCAACAGATTACGTCACAGTAACTCCCGGTGGCGAGGCTTTCCACGATGTCAGGTTGTATAAAACCGATACGCTTATAACCTACTTCTGGAAAACAGGTCCGCTCCGCTGGCCGCTACTTTTATGTTCTATTCTTGCTGTCACCTACATAATCGAGCGTGCCATCGCTATGTTCAAACTGCGGCCAAGAATTAAGGTTGAACAGATCGTTAGTCGGGTAACTGAAGCCCTGAGAAACGATAATATCATGGAAGCAGTTTCCATTTGCGAAGAGGCGGGTGGACCACTTGCAAACGTAGTTAAAGCTGGCTTGCTCAGGTATAGTCAGGGAATGATTGAGGAACAGCCTGTTACCAAGGAAGACGTTTCGGAAGCCGTTGAAGAAGCGAGCATTCTGGAAATTCCTCAGTTGGATAGGAACCTCGTCGTTCTGTCTACTCTATATCAGGTGTCCCCTCTGCTCGGTCTGCTAGGAACCGTTAGTGGTATGGTTAAAGCATTTACAGCTATTGCTCTTAAGGGTACTGGTGACCCGCAGTTGCTGGCTGGTGGTATTTCGGAAGCTCTGCTTACTACCGTTATCGGATTGACAATCTCTATTCCTACAATGATCGGTTATCAGTACTTTGTGAGTAAGGTGGATGGACACGTGACGGAGATTCAACAGGTCTCTACAGAGATCGTGAATACCCTCGTTGTTAGCCCTCGTCGCCCATCGTAGGTTCAGATTTGCCTTGGTTTGTGACAGCAAACTGAGAAATGACCTTTGGCATTATGGAACGGCGGGCTTCAAGCCTGCCGACTATATAAGCCAAATTTGATCAGGGGGTGACTTTTTTGAAAGTAAGAGACGAGGAAGGTAGTATATGGAAAAAAGCGAGAAAGGGACTAAATGTCAATTTGACTCCGCTTATTGACTGCACCTTTTTGTTGCTGATCTTCTTCATGATCGCGACTACGTTTTCACCATTACCTGGCATCAGAGTTAAATTGCCTCCACCCGGAACTCCGCCACCCGGTCAGGATAAACCGGAGCAACTGATGTTGAGAATCAGTGATCCCGAGCCGGGAGCGCCTTATGGAGCAATGGTCCTGAATGAAGACGTTATATCCATGGAAGCTCTCCTTGGAAGATTTCAGGCATCCACTCTGAAGCAGAAGGAGATGCTGATCATCCAATCCGGTCGTGATGTTTTACATGAACAGATCGTGAAAGTTATGGATCTCGCAAAACGTGCTGACGTTAAGAAGATCGGCTTTGCGATGGTTGCAAGATAGCTAGGAGGTGTCGATTTGAAAGCCAGAAAATCAAAGCAATCGGCTTTGGAGATATCGATGACTCCTTTGATCGATTGTGTCTTCTTGCTTTTGATCTTCTTTATGGTTTCAGCAATAATGAAGGTTCCGCCCAAATTTGCGGTTGAGTTGCCTACGTCCTTGACTAGGCACGAATTTCCCCAGAAGCGATTCAATCTATTCATTGGTCGCCATGGTGAGATGGCGTTTGACGATCAGATCATCATGGATCTTAATGATCTGGAGGAGTTCCTCGCCAAGCATGAAAAAACTATTGAAACGCTTATAATTAAAGCGGATAAATATGCACTTCATGGCTGGGTGATTGATGCTATGGAACGTGCAAAAAGGCGGGATATAGAAGAGCTTGCCATAGCCATAAAAGAAGGTGGCAAAGGCATCAAGGTTGACTAGATGTTCGTTGGGCAGCTAATTCTAAATTAGCTACCCAACTTGCTCTAAATAAAAGCCAATATGGCGGG
>Ga0257139_1000053_pt1 | contig 10601 bp, 4 predicted proteins | sample saktaT_15_FD_193543 | JGI IMG/M metagenome (GOLD analysis project Ga0257139, IMG submission 193543) | Metatranscriptome of saline water microbial communities from Sakinaw Lake, British Columbia, Canada - sak_2010_1_5_80m (Metagenome... | ecosystem: Environmental > Aquatic > Non-marine Saline and...
CTCTGACAGATTAATATCTGCATCTTTGCCGAAAATATCTTGTCAGGAACTTCATCTATAGCATCTCTATAAGCTCTGATAGACTCATCAAAGAAACCTCTTTCATAATAAGTATCAGCCATTCGCGTATAGGCTTCGGTAATAAGATTCTGATCAAATCTGAAAAGAGTTGCCACGCGTTTATAAGCAGCCTCACCAGCTTCATAATCACCGATACTGGCATAACAGGCGCCCACCTTCAACTGAGCTTTCGCAGCTAAGTCAAGCGCGGTCTCATCGGTAATCCCGGCTAATTTGTCACGTTGAATTCTTTGAATTTCCTGGTTTGTCAGTTCATTAATACGCATTTTTGCGACCAACTGCTGGTAAAATGGAATTGCTTCCGCATACATTTCCTGGTCGTAATACGCTTCACCAATCTGGAATAAAGCCCTGTCCGACTTATAACCCGCTGTCGGATAACGCGATACAAGCTGGTTGAAGGTTTCTATACTCTTGCCGTAATCTTTTTTATCATAATGCGCCCAGCCAATGTTATACATCGCATCCAATACATACTGGCTATTCGGGTATCTTTCTATCAGTTTTTGCCCTTCAGCAATAACTCTGTCATAATCCATAACTTCATACCATGAATTAATAATCGCATTTTGAGCCTGGCCCTTTAAACCTTCAATCTTAGTGCGCTCTTGAGTTAATTCATAATACTCTGTCGACTTATTGGCATACTCAATAGCTAACTTTCTGGCTTTTTCCTTGTCTTCGTCCGACTCAGCTTCTTCAGCCTTTCTATTCTCATCCTGAACCATTTTAAAGTACGTGCCGCCGGCTTTATAAATTGACGCTTCCTGAACCGGAATCTGCATCTGATTGAATTCGACAACCACATTTTCTTCGTCAAGAAAACGGCTTTGAACCTCGCTTACTTCAATATACGTCTCAAGCGCCTGTTCATACGCACCCGAAGTATAGAATTTCTGCGCCGCGTGAAAATCGGCTATCATCTCATCAGGAGTAGGTATACCTGTAACAAAGTATGCCATTCCTGATATTACTATTAAGAACACATATCCAATACTCATTCCACTCTCACCCTTTCGAATTTATCTTTAGGTTTTCTCAAAGGTTAAGTAATTGGCTCCATACCAACAACAAGTCTGATAAATAATACTTTATCGGTTCTATTGTACGCTTTCCGCATTATTCCGTTAAATTCCTGCCATTTGACTTCATAACCAAAATTCAAACTAAAATCATAACCCTGGTATAAAGACCTGTTTGTCAACATTATCAGATAATTCCTTTCATCATAATCAAGCTGGTCGTTCATAATGTTCCTTACAGTACTATTCAAACCGGGAAATCCCTGTGCGCCGGCTTTTAATACTGTTTTAAATGTTACAGGATATTCTAACTTGATTATCGGATAGAAATATTCTTCATGGAATGTACGTTCAATTCCATTGTGATTTGTATATTTTCTCGACATAAATTTTACCTGGGGTATAATCATTAGTTTACGGAAATAATATCTGTAATCAGCCCTGAATACCTGAGTCCGCTCAACTAAATCGTTCTTTTGCTGGAATGCAGTTTTGTTCAGATGATTTATATCATATTTTAATTTCAACTCTACTGTAAGATTCGGGATACGGAAAAGTTTAGTATCAAAATATGACGTTGATACATAACTGTCACGATACAGAAGCGGATCATAATACCTTTCATGCTGAATACCTTCGCGTGTACGGAAAGTATTATCAACATAAGTAAAAGAGTCAATCAGCGTTGTTGACAACATTCTTTCATGCCTGAAAACATTATCCTGGATCGAATCTTTTACCTTCTTTAAATTCGTGGCCATATTAATTTCAGCATAAAACGGAATAAACTTATTGTATGAGAGTTTTCCGTATCTGACATTAGACTCGCCGCCGCCGCTAACCTGCTTGTAATTAATGTAGCCAACAGTAGTCTTTAAACCAATGTCCTCACCGTATGAAGTAAAGAAGTGATACCCCTTTGTATCTGTATCATAGGGATAATCAGGTTTATCATCATCTTCTCTCTCATCAATAACACCATTGTTATTATAATCATCTCCGAAATCATAAGAATCCGGATCAATATTGTAGAGGAGAAACGGTTCTGCATAATCCGGGAGAAGGTTGTCATTCTCATTCGTATCCGGGCGATTGTTTCCGTTTTTGTCAAGACCGGGGAAAATACCGTTTCTGTCTCTTACAGGTGAGAAAATATGAAAATCAGGATACCTGTCTTTATCATCATTGTCATCGACAGTATCTATCAGCATTGTATTTGCCATAAAACCGGCTGCATCTGTTGAACCGGATGGAGTTTCCGAACCACCCTGCAAACCCACATCATCGTGGAAATAATCATTCCAGGAGGATAACGGAATCGCCTTCATAGCAAAATATGTCGGATCGGTATTCTCATATGTGGTAGAATAAAATGAATCTATCTTAAATATTTCCGTCCCAAGGGCAAATTTCCCAAAATTCTTTTTCATATTGACATAATAAGCATCTGAATCAGTATGGAATTTCTTGGCCTTGGTGTTCATAAACTGCCGGTAACTTAAATTCTTATTATATTCAGCAACAAATTCGAAATCCTTGACATTTGCATCTACCCTGAAGCCCATAAGCATATTGGCAGTCTGTTGGCCATACCTGAACTTTACCCAGCCCAGATTCGACATGTCTTTTACATTGCCCCTGGCCTCTTTTGCCGTATAAAAATACGTGGAGTTTTTCTGTGTTGCAGTGTTCTGAATATCCTTATAAATCTCTGATACACTGAATTTGTAATCATTGCCGACAAGCGCTTTGAACTCAACATCCGTGACTTCAATCGGATTACTATTCAGATCAGTTGTGGGCATCTCGAACCAGAATTGCAAGTATTCTGCCCTGTTAGCTTCTAAATATTTTTTATTACTGTCATGCACTATTGATTGTTGAAACATATCAACCATATTGGTAGCATTGGGATTCCAATTGTCTCCAATACTGTCTCTTCGCATCAGGAAATTATCAGGTAATTTTTTAGATTCTACTTCGTCAAATTTTACATACTGGGGAATACGGCGAGGGTCAAAATAATACTTGTTTTGATACAGGTCTTTGGCAGGATTATTCTGAAGCACCCGAACGTCGGTAAAATCTTTCTCCCAACTGCCTTTTGTAATACCTACCAATAAATCAGGCCTTTTTACACCGTTGATAATTGGATACAGCTCGAACAACTGAGGTCCGCCGGCATCAAAACGGCTGCCGTCCTCTAATTTCACGACCAGCATAAGAACATCATTAGGATTCCATGAAATTGTACCGGTAATCGAGTTCTTTGCCCTTGACTGTGAGGTGTCTGACCTGTATGTATTCACATAATTTGCGGCAACATTAAAGATTCCGAAAGTTCTTTCAAAATGTGCGCCGGTTAAATAAACAGGAAGAAGACGATGTCTTAAATCATCATTAATATAATCCCTCGAAAACCACAGCGGCAAATCAGCTCTCGAACTGACGAAAGTCAGATTATTCTCGTCAAAATTAAAATCCCATCTGATTCCGTTCAGTGCCGCAAGGTCAAGTGTGAGCGGTGAAAATTTAACACGAACCTCATTACCGACAATAAATCTTGTCGAAAACGACTTCTGCTCTTCATGTACTACAACAAGATTGTTCAAATACTGCCGGAAATATTCGCTTTCGTCAATTTCATTTGTTTTGTTTATCGTACTGTATCTTTCACCGGCTTTTGTATGACGGGAATTTATCTTTTCCTCATTCCAGTTGAATACACGGACACCGTCCATGATGTAGTTTCCAAAACTGTCGTATTTTGGATTCGCCTGCCTGTTAATAACTGAACGTCCATATTTATTGTAACCGCTACGTCCATAGTTTTCTGGCTCCATTCCCGGTTTGAACAGTAACTGGCAGAAGGCACTATCCATCGATAACAGGAGAATTAATCCTGTAAATAACAGCGACCACCTTTTCATTTTTTTCCCTTCAGTCATTATCGTTTCCCTGTTCACTTTATTCTTTATTGAGATGCCTCTGACTGCAAAGTAATGAAGTACTCAGTTGCACCCGGATCTTTTTTACTTATATCATGAATATATTTCTGTTTCGAAAATCTCATACCCATCATGACAAGAAGATTAAATCCTTCATAGAGAGTTCTGTTTTCAAATGCGAGAACCAATCTCCTTCTATCGTAATCATACAATTTATTATAGCTTTGTGATTTTGTTCTGTACATTTCCGGGAATCCAGGGAATCCCTGAATACCAAACCTCAGAAGGGTTTTAGGGGCAACCCGGTAGTCGAATCTTATAATAGGATAAATACGGAGTGTACGCGATTTCCTGTCATAATCATGAATTGCATAATTGTTCTGGCGGCTGTAACCATAAGAATGAACCACTTTTAACATCGGCATGAACTTTAATTCTTTTATTCTCTTTTCTCTCCATAAACGGTAGACCTTAACGCTCACCGCGGGCACTACACGTGCGTCAGCAAGCCTGAAGGTATAATCTACCTTATGCTCGAGAGCATAGCTGTAACCGCCGTACCTTTTTATTCTTTCACCATCATTGTAAATAGACAGTAAGTTTATGATAACTTCCTCTTCAGTGCCATCAAGCCGACGCTGGTCACCGACAGCATACGATGTCGAGAACCTGGCATTATTGATAATATTCGTATTCGGGATAAAGTTCAACCTTGTCGAAATAATATTTGATAAAGACCAGTTATTTCTATACGCATGGTTACCTTCATCCAGCTTGTAATTATCCTTTACCCTCTCAGTTCTGTGGTAGAACAGGAACTCACCGATACCCTGCAGCCTCTGGTGATGTTCAAATTTCATATACCGTGTAAAATTCCTGCCGTCATGATATTCCTGCCTGACATCGTAATGCCCGAAGGTAAGAATGCTGGCCAGGCGGGGCCTTATTTTCAGGAAATAATGCTGACCCTTTGAATCCCTGTCATAGGGCAAATCAATCTGGGAATCATCTTCACGACTGTCGATTGTACCGTTATGATTGAAATCATCACCAACAGTTATCGAGTCATAAAAATATTCGAGATACGGCTCACCTGACCATGTAGTATCAACATATCTGTCAAAATCAACATCCAATCCTGGATATTCCGCTCTCTTAGCACCGTTAGTCATAACGCCGACGTAACGGTCGTCATCGTCGTTATCATCGATGGGAGCCCAGTACTGCATATATTCATTGGGATAATTAAATAATTCCGCTCCGACACTCCACTTCCCAAAATCCTTCTCTGCATTAATAAACCAGGCTCTGGAAGTATATTTCTTTTTACTCCCGCCTTTAAGTTTTTCATTCAAGGGATAGGACCAGAATGAATTATTTTCGTTAAATTCCGCACGTACAAAAAGCCCTCTCCAATCCAGTTCCATGTTCATACCGTATACGTTTATACCGGTAATACGGTCATAATATACTTTTACCCATCTCTGGTTAGAGCCGTCTTTTACATTTCCGGGAGCTTTTGAACAATGCTTTTGATCATACGAAGCAATACTCCATTTCCCTTTCCAGGCATCGGAGAGCGGTTTTTCATAAAAATCATCCACATCCGAATCCTGCCTGTGACTGTATAAAGGAGCAATAATATCAATACAGTAATCGTTTGCGACATTAACGTTGAAAGAAAGCTGCCTCGTATCCTTAGGAACCAGAAATTCATAAATAATGACATCAGAGTTTTTCGCCTCAAGAACACCACCGGACATATCAGCTTTAAAATATCTAAGAAATTCTTTCCCTTTGGCATCATCAATCATATCAGGGTCAAACCTGTCGGCAGGATCCCCTGTTATATCTTCTTTCGCAATGCTGAGATAACCGACAACGCCTGTTTCGCCGCTTTTATGGAATAAATCGTTAAGAATACGGGCGTCCATAAGTTCCAGGAGCCATGAGCCTCTTGAATTTCTATCCTGGGAAATATCCCTGTGAAGGTATTGTGAACTGGTCACTCCGGAAGTGAAAATATACGGTTTCTGAAACGCATCATCATAAAAGCGTCCTTTATGGAATATATCGGCAATTTTAAAAACACGACCCTTAACACGATAGTCTTCACCGTGAAAAGCTATTTTTTCTTCTTTGCCGTCAATATTGGCTCTAATACCATATACAAGCGCCCCCGGGCCGGTATCCTCAGGCGAATCATCTGTAATCATAACATAGATATACCGCGGCTCTTCTCTTAAATAAGCGCTGACCTTGGTATTTGAACCATCGATGTCCTGGTGAGAATCTGATATTGTTCCGCGCTGCTTGGTAACATAAGTGGCGCCAATCTTTAAAATATCACCAAGCACACTCTGCCAGTGCGCGCCGTAAATAGGCTTGTCTCCGGCAGAAGCTATAAGAGTAACATTGTTTTTACGGGATGAGGCATCCCAGCGGAAACCGCTGAAATTGGTTAATTTCAATGTGGAAGGAGTGAAATAAGTCCTGATACCGCCGTGTGGCAAGTAAGTGCTTAGATTATCAGGCCTTCGAGTTATCATAAACTTCGTCTGCCAGTTGGAAAATTCATCGGAAGCAATAACAAGGTTGTTAAAGACATTATTAACCCACCTGTAATCTTCATTATCAACCTGATTGCCACCCATCTCATCCATCGGCGATTGCGAAGCTCCGAGTTTGGATTGATTCCATCCCATGGTAAATATTTCACCACCGGGCAAGAGGAAGTTTCCGAACTGATCATAAGTCACAGGCGTCACAGTTCCCCGCCTGGCAGGATTTGTACTTGCCATATCTCCGGCAGCCGGGTACTTCCTGATATCGTAGTTACCGAAGTTTTCGTATCTCTGTGTCCAACGAGGCCTGTACTCCTTGGAAAGGAACGTCTGCGTCCAGTATCTTCTTTCAACAATCTGCCCGTAAGACGATTGTGAAAAGATCATTAATACCACACTAAGAACAGAAGCGCCTTTAGCAAGCTTTTTCAAAGTTTTCCCCATATTCATCGGCAATATCTATCCTGTTTTTGAGTCAATTTATCAAAAAGAAACTCCGAAAGAGATAAAATGTCTTCCGCCCGAATTACTGAGCGCAATAGGTAAATTATACGCATAGTCGAAAACCAGTGAACTGAAGGTATAACCTAATCCGAAGTCAAAATCAGTTTTTTCCGCATCATCCTCAAAATCACTACCGTAAATCAACCCTCCTCTGACTTTCAAATCAGAGCCTGTAATACCCGATTCCACACCGGCGCGGAATACAGTTTGGCCATTTACAAACGCCACATCAACTTCACCTAACAGTTCTCCCCTCTGTCCCATGATCCCCAGACCAACCTCAATAGGGAGCTTACCGCCATCATCGCCTGATTCGGAAATATTCGGCATTATCGCATCCCTTACATATAAACCGGTTGCGAAATCAGCCAGGCCAAAAAGTTCGCCGAGTGAATAGGTGGCGCTCAAGTCAAGAGAAAATGATACTTTCGAAAGATCATCATCAGTTCCGCCGTTATAAAGGTCCTCCTGTCCCTCAATAGCCCACCTGAGTACCTTTACATTACCGCCAAGAGCGAGTTTTTCACCCAGACGGGTACCGTACGCGCCGCTGATAACCATCTCAGAGGCGCCATCTGCACCCAATCCGGAAATTCCCACTCCGAATCCGCTATTTGCACCCAGCGGATTAACATAAGTTAGCTGGTATTTCATCAAGTCGGAACTGATTGATGGATTGATAATTCCGTAAGAAATGCCCACACGCCTGCCTTCACACGCTGACAATCCGGCGGGATTATACCAGTAACTTGACGCTTCACCCGACTGTGCAAGAAATACTTCACCCATACCCATGGGCCTTGCACTCTGGCCTGCTGTGTCGAAAAATGCCCCGTATGCAACAGTGGCATAGATTAACACAAGTACGGTTGAGAAAACCATAATAAATTTTGGCTTTCCCGAAAGAACCGCTTTTTTGATTACTGTACCGTTTTTTCCCCTCATATCTGTTTTACCCGTCCAGTTAAAAGTTAAACAGTTTTTTATTTAATACTCTTATTAAATTAATGTTAATATCCTACAACTACTGTTCCGCTTTCCACTTTTTCACCGTCGTCGGTGTCAGCGACTACCTGATAGAGATACACACCGGGCGGCACTAAATCACCGTCTTCATCCTTGCCTTCCCAGTATCCGGGCATATTCCTCGCAGTAGCCACATTACCCAGTTTGTTTTTCACAAACCATTCGCTCTCTTGAAGTTTATCATCGAAGATTGTGGCAACTAAACTTCCACTCGTGTTATAAATTTTTATTTTTATATCCGCAGCGATTTTTGTGAGAGTGAATTCAATAACGGTGAAATCGTTTTTATTGTCATTATTCGGCGTAAATACCTTGGGAACCGCCTTCACATCAGAGAGGACACCTTTGATAATCGTAGATGTCATGACAGTCCACGAACCCAGGTCCCTGTTTTCCCACACATTAATGCCTCCGGCGCCGTCGTTGCCCGTGGAATTGTATAACCAGGCGTTGAAATTATGAATATTTCCCAGGAGCTTTGTTTTGAATGTAACATAGAGGGAATCGGGACCGGAACTATCAGTATCGGTGATTGGATTTGTAAACTCAATATAGAGTGAGTCCGGAGTCGTCTGCGGTATATCATTAAGCCCGCTGCCCATAATCAAAGTATTTCCTGCTCCGTCAGTGCTGTAAATATTATCAATTTCAGTGTAACCGGGTGTAGAAAGCACAAGCTTTGCAAGGTTTTCATCGGTAGCCAATTCATAACTCAAGCTATAAACAAAAGTAGTATCAACCCCCATCGGTACTCTGTTTGGGTAAACATAACCATCCCCGGAGATTACCGGTTGATTTTCTTCAGAGTATGAAAATATAATTTCTTTAACAACGGGAGTTTTGTAAATATCCTGAGTTGTAAGTTTTATCTTATATTTGATCATTGAAGCAGGTTCAGGCGATTCAATATCAAATGTTTTGACCGAGTATTCAGAACTCCACGGGCTTTCAATAAGAGTGCCTGAATCATCCAGATAAGCCGTCTTTGTCTGAATCTTGACGCTTGTTCCCTCTGGAATTTCACCTTTCCAGGATACAGTTTTAAAATTCTTCTGTACATTCGTCAGGTCAAAATCCTCCCATGGAGATTCATACTCACCGCTATAGATATAACCCACACCGTATACCATACAGTCTCCGATACTCGGGAAATCCTGCCTCGGCTCGGTTATTCTGAATCTAAGGTATCGCGCCCATTCGTCAGGGAAGTCGACACTCGCATAGTCATAACCGCCTTCGTCGGCATTGGTGATACCAATCTCGTGAATAACATTAACCTCTTCCCAACGGAACTTATCGAGTGAAATTTCCACAGCAAACCCGCGAACAGATTTTCTTTCCCACTCGTTGGGATTAGTTCCACCGGTGTAAAGAACATACCTGTTAACACGGTAGATTCTTTCAAGATCGAGATAACGCCATGAATTAAGCGGGTCCTGGTTATACGAGAAGAATGTGTTTGTCGGGTCGCCGTCGGTAATCCTGTCTTCCTGAGCCGGTTTTCCGAGAGCGATATTTTCACCATCGATGCGTCTTAACTGTATACCACCGTTTTCAGCGCTTCCAACGTCGACATCTCCGGGATAACCGGTAATAACCTCGATGTGCGAATCAGGTAGATATTCAAGATTTCCGATCTTTCCTGATATTGCCGGAGCGAGCTGTGCCTGAACTCCGGTATCGTTCAGGATGGTTTCATGTTTACCGGCATTGTATTCTAACTCATACCATGTATCGCCGCCCCTATCCCACTTAGTAATATCGCCGGAATAACAATACCACCGGCATGGATAAATCTTCCTAGCATCATCCTTAACCGCTGACCGCCTGATCAGGGTTGTTGTTCCCAGCCAGTCTGCGCCGGCCTGAATGTCCACCATGAGACCGTTACCAAGACCGGTACCGCTGTTGTTTACCTGTATACCCAATCTAATATCTTCAGCGGATACGGTAACAGTATAAGTCTCGACCGTTTCCCAGTCATCATCAGTGCCGACCAGATTACCGTTGACGTAGAGTATATACTCATCCACAGCCGTAATGTTAATTGTGATGTCATCATACGGGCCATTGGGTCCGGACAGGTGAGCTAAATAATAAATCGTGTTTGGCCATGCAGTCCACGTTTTTTCTTTAACTTCCTGAACAGTAGCAAAAGAAGAAGCTGCAAAGGCGCCGAGCATAAGCCCGATTACTAACAAACTCGCTAAATAGACTCTAATTCCACTCCTCAATGTAACCTCCACTAAGATTACCCAAATTTTTTTACATTATTCCCTTCGGGAAATGTTCGTTTTTTTCCGACATTTACCACCAGATTTGAAGTTATACTCAAGCCGCCAGGCTTTGAGCATCACCTCCTTAAACAACCCGAAGGCCTAATAAATATACATAAAATATCAAAAAACCTCAGTATAATTCCCTATAGATTATTTATGTTGAAGTTATGATAAACA
>Ga0257139_1000058_pt1 | contig 10354 bp, 4 predicted proteins | sample saktaT_15_FD_193543 | JGI IMG/M metagenome (GOLD analysis project Ga0257139, IMG submission 193543) | Metatranscriptome of saline water microbial communities from Sakinaw Lake, British Columbia, Canada - sak_2010_1_5_80m (Metagenome... | ecosystem: Environmental > Aquatic > Non-marine Saline and...
AATCTATTAGATACACAAAATGCAATCAATGTTTGGGGCACTACCGGAAAAGCTGATAGTGGATTAGAAGAACTTAAGGCAGACGAAAGCAGCAGAAACTACTTGCAAGAAAACAGAATTAATACGGTGTCTGAATACTTTACTCATCAGGAATGGTATTCGGCTCCCAGAAGAGTTATTATCGGCGTAAATTTTTCCTTTTAATTTGAGGTAACAGGGTATGAAGTTTAACAGATTGGTTTTACCTATTTTAATTGCGTCAATTCTATTTGCACAACATATTCCGAGTAATGAGCGTGGTGACGCCAATTACCGGAGACAAACAAATATTGATGGTAATAAGGTGCGCACATCGATTTTTAATTATGGCGTAACCGGAAGACCAGAGGAGGGAGCTCAATATGTGCCCTATGAATGGCCGAAAAATACACGGCAGCACTATATTGCCATGACCCAGATTTGGGTTGGGGGCGAAGTAACAGATGTAAACGGCGAAATCAAAAAGATTGTAAATATTGCTAACGGTCGCACCAATCCAGCCGGGGAAAGTTGGAATTTTGAGCCGGTTCCGGGCTATTTGAATCCGGAATCAGACCAGATAGCCAAAAGCGACGAGCCCGAGACATGGCCGGGTTATTGGCCGGACAAATCGGACGATGAGGTTGATCCGGGCTGGCGAGGCTCCTGGAATGGTTATTTCGGGAAAAATAAATTCAATGCCGACCAGGAAATTTATTTTAAAATTTCGGACGACTATTATAAAAAGCCGGACTTTAACTATTATCCTGATTCGACAGATTTAACCCGGGGCGGGCTTGGAATCCTTGCCGGTGTGAGAGTGATGGAATGGTCTCAGGTTCTGGTAGAGGATGTTGTTTTTATTCTTTATGAGATTCAAAACGACGGAACAGAAGACTTGGAAAAGGTTGCATTTTGCATCTGGCTGGCTGATCTCGTAGGAGGCGACGGCGATTCGGGCGATGACTCACCTGATTTTGATCTGTTGTATAATATTGCCTGGTGCAAGGATAGTGATGGAATTGGAAATATTGAAGCCTTTGGCTCAGATCCGGTCGGGGTTGCTGCAATTGCTTACCTTGAGACGCCCGGCAATTCGAAAGACCGTATTGATAATGACGGCGACGGCGAAGTAAATAATCCGAAAATAATCGCTGAAATGCTTAAAGGTGAAATTCCATTCAATGGAATCGATGACAATGAAAACGGGATTATTGATGAAGATAGTACTCATATTCCCCTTGGAACTTTTTCCCCGGGATTTGGTTTTGCCGATCGTATTGATAACGATGGTAATGGCGAGATGAATAGTCCCGTAATAACTCAGGAGATGATTTCAGATGTGCAGGCGGATAAATGGAGACGTTGGCCGCCGTATCCTGAAAGCGACACGTTAAGCCCCGGTGTGATCCACCTGATTGAGGTCGGTTCTGAAGATATTGGTCGTAAGTTCGCTGATTTTATTGATAATAACGGCGACGGGGAAGACGGCAGCCCGGTTATTACACAGGCGATAATCGATACTGCGGCATTGGATACGCCTTATTTTCGTTATAAAGTGCCCGGCACTGAAATTGTCTTGTACGATGTCAAAGCCGAAGACCTGGGGTTGAAATATGCCGATGGTATTGATAACGACGGTGATGGCGCCATTGACGAAGGCATCGATGAGGGAGTAGATGAGATGATCGATGAATCCCGGGAGGATTATATTGATAATGATGGCGACTGGAATCCTTTTTATGATGACGTTGGACTGGATGGCGCCGAATTGACCGGTGATCCAGGCGAGGGCGATGGCAGACCTACTTCAGGAGCGGGGAACAGTTTTCCCGGTGAGCCTAATATAGATAAGACCGACGTATCTGAATCCGATCAGATTGGTCTGACGGCAGTTGCATACGATCGCGCGGGTGCGATTAACCTCAGTTCCGATAATACGCTCTGGCGAAAATATTTAACGCCCGGCAAATTCTGGCAACCGCCGCCGGGAGGGCTTTCGGGCGATTATGATCTTTTTGTCACTTCCGGATATTTCCCTTTAAAATCGGGACAAACCGAGCGGATTTCCATGGCTGTTTGCTTAGGCGCCGACGAGGACGATGCAATCCGTAACAAACAGATTGCCCAAAGAACCTATGATGAAGATTATCAGTTTGCCAAACAGCCGATCCCGCCGAATGTTACGGCAGTCGCCCGCGATGGCAAGGTTACTATTTACTGGGATGATGTTGCTGAAAGAACCTTCGATTCATATATGTTCGGCATTGGTTCTCCGGGATACGATTTTGAAGGTTATAGGATATTTAAAGCCACAGATACCGGATTTAAAGACGCTTACCTGATCACCGATGCGGTTGGAACATTGACATTCCACAAACCTATTTTTCAGTGTGATTTAGTCGATGGAATTAAAGGTTATCACCCGGTTGATATTAACGGAGTAAAATATCCACTGGGGGATGATACCGGGATTGTGCATAGTTTTGTGGACACCGATGTTCGGAATGGGCAGACCTATTATTATGCAGTGATTTCTTATGATTTTGGCGGCGATGTATCAAATAATATCCCTCCAACTGAATGTAATATTATGTTGACGATCAACTCAGCTACGGGCGATATTGAAAAGAAAGGCCCGAATGTGGTGGTTGTAACGCCGGAAGCGCCCGCGGCGGGCTATGTAGAAGCGGATATTGTTGACATCAAACTGGCTCAGGGGATGACGACTTCTAAGGTGGGTTATCAAATTGTTGATCCTTCCGAAGTATTGGATAACCATACCTATCGAATTACTTTTGAAGACACCTTATGTTTAAATCAGAGCACCGGTTTGGGCTATGATACTCTGAAAACCAAATCATTTACTCTCGAGGATATTACTAATTCAGCAGAACCGGAGACTTTAATAGCTAAAAGCCGGCAATTACAAACTGATGATGAACAGCCGTTAATTGACGGATTTCAGCTTATACTTATGAATAAAGATCTTATTGACGTCAACTCTGCTGAATCACATTGGAACAGTGATAGTTTATGGCGCTTTGTCACTGAAGTGTTCCGGTATCCCTTCCCTCCAACAATTGGCAGACCGTACCCGGCGGATTACCGGATTGAATTCGGAGAGGCGGGAATGGATAGTTCTACCGATTATTGGTGTGGATTAAAAGGACTGCCATTTCCTCTGGGTTATAATTTTCCGCCCGTACCAGTTGATTTTACGGTAAAGAAGAAAGTTGACGTTACCGGTGTCGATGAAATTGATTGGGTAAAGATTCCTTTTGCCTTTGGGGACTACTCTCCCCGCGGGAATCCGGATGGTATTCTAAATGCTGATTCTGTAGAAAGTGATTGGGTAATATTTCTGGATGATACTACTAAGAATGGCTACTATATCGGCACATGGCGTTTTTCTATGGATGCTCCGAGACCATTTGAAAAGCATCACATTTATCAGCCTCAGGCTGGAGATACAGCCTTTATCGTAATTAATAAGCCCTTTATGTCTGGTGATGTGTTTGAATTTACCACTTATGCCTCACATATTGATCCGGCGCTTGCAAAAAAGAGTTTGAAAAAGATTAAAGTTGTGCCGAATCCCTACTTTGCCGCTGCGGGTTGGGAATCGAAAAATCCTTACGTTAGCGGACGGGGACCACGGGCAATCCATTTTAATCATCTACCGGCGGAATGCACAATCAGGATTTATACGGTTTCCGGAGAAATGGTGAAGAAAATAGAACACAAAACGACTTATAATGATGGTTCTGAAGTATGGGATTTGTTGACCCGTGATAATTTATCAGCGTCATATGGTGTCTATATTTATCATGTCGACGCCCCGGGTATAGGCGAACATGTTGGAAAATTTGCCATAATTAAATAGGTGTGAGTTATGATTATTAAAAAGATAGGCCTGACATTTGTTTTGATTTTATCTCTTTTTTCTTATTTGCCGGGAGGAGAGGTTGTAACAAAAACAGGGACAACATCTGCAAAATTTTTAACGATTGGCGTCGGCTCACGAGCGAATGGAATTGGGGATGCATTTGTCGGCATTGCTAATGATGCAACGGCAATGTATTGGAATCCTGCCGGTATTGCCCAATTAAATCAAATGGAATTCGTCACAAACTATAGTCAGTGGATCGCTGATATCAATCTGGCTTATATGGGATTAGTTATTCCTTTACAACAATACGGTACAATCGGACTTAGCGCTACGCACATGGGAATCGGTGAGATGGAAGTTACAACCGAAGATAATCCCGAAGGTACCGGCGAGATGTTTAAATCCGGCAGTTATGCGGTTGGTTTTACCTACTCGAAAATGCTTACGGACAGATTTTTCCTCGGAGGCAATATAAAATATATCAACGAATATATTATGAATTGCGGAGCGGGAGCTTTTGCAGTGGATATCGGTACGCTTTTCATTTCTCCTTTCAGAGGAATTCGATTCGGCGCCAGCATCTCCAATTTTGGCGGAAAGATGCAGATGACCGGCTCTGATCTTCTGGTCACTAAAGATATCGATGAGACTATTCATGGTAACAATGAAAGTGTAAATGCTTATCTGGCGACCGATGAGTTTGATCTGCCGCTTTTACTGCGGGTCGGTTTATCGGGTGATCTGGGTGACCCAAAATATATTCGTACAACCTGGGCAATTGATGCGGTTCATCCCAATGACAATTCGGAATATCTGAATATGGGCGTGGAAATGGGCTTCTGGAATGATGTATTGGTATTAAGAGCAGGGATGAAATCTCTTTTTATGGATTACCGGGATGAACGATTTTCGCTGGGCGGAGGAATTCATCTTCCTCTCGCGAATAATATAAAACTCTTTGTGGATTATGCCTACCAGTCCTATCAATATCTGGATCAGGTGCATAAATACACAATGAGAATAGTATTTTAACCTGAGGAGAGTGATGTTTTTTAAAATGATTAAAGAGAGGAGGGACACATTCAAAAATAATTTTAATGGTCAATGGTTATGGCATCTATATTCATTGACTTTTAGACATTCAAAAGGAAAAAAAGAAACAATTAAAAGGAGGAAATCATGAAGAAGTTAGTTACACTCTTCGTTCTCGTCTTGGCAACTTCAGTTGCCTTTGGACAAGTCGCCGATCTATTCTTTTCAGAATATATCGAGGGTAGCAGCAACAACAAGGCGCTGGAAATCTACAATGGCACTGGTGCTGAAGTAGATCTATCGGATTATATTGTACGGATCAATTACAATGGCAATCCATGGAGTGAAGTATTTACTTTTCCTGTGGGAACTACAATAGCAAATGGAGATGTATATGTAATTGCTCATGGTGGAGCAAGTGCTGATATCACAGGCCAGGCAGATACTCTTGTACAAGATCCATATGCTGGCGGAACATCCTACATGGCGGTTTTTAATGGTGATGATGTACGCGCCTTGTGTAAAATAAGTGGAACAGACACTACGATTATTGACATTATTGGATTATATGATTTAGCTGATCCAGGTGACGGTTGGGCTGTAGCAGGTGTTGTCAATGCAACAAAAGATCATACATTAATTCGTAAAGCAACTGTAACAAGTGGGAATTCGGACTGGACCGCTTCAGCAGGTACAAATGCTGATGATTCTGAATGGATTGTTTTGGATAAAGATACTTTTAACTATTTAGGACTTCCATTGGAAAGGTCTTTTGTCAGTGTTACTTTTACAGTTACGGATTCGACATTGTCGTATGAAAAAATTATGGTGAAAGGTTCAATGACTAACTGGGATACGGTACAATGTTATGATGATGGAATTACAGGAGGAGACATACTTGCAAATGACCATATCTGGACAACAACCGTAGCAAATATTGATACCGGTACTTATGAGTGGGGCGCTATTGAAGACGACGGCTCCGAATGGGGTATCTGGCTGATCGATGGCGATAATCGGGTCTTCACCGTTGCCGAAGACGGCACTGTAACCGGGGAAACCAGCTATGTTATTCCACCACCAGGTGAACATGAATTTTTAGTGACATTTATTCTGAATACATCAAAAATGGATAATATTACTGATTCAACTGTTGTTTCTACCATGGTTTCTGGTAGCTATGATGGCTGGAAACATGATGATACTCTCGCCATTAATGGTGATTATTGCTCTATTACAATTCCAATACTTGGTCATCCAACCACAGGTGTCGATTTTGCATTTAAACATTGGTATATTGATGCTGTTGGTACACAGAACTGGGAATCGGTTCAGGATAGAAATGTTACAGTAACTTCCGATACAACATTCCTGACTTATTGGAATAATGAGGCACCTTTTGTACCAACTGACAGTATCGATGTCTGGTTCAGAGTAAATATGGCAGGCGTGCCGGATTATGACGGCACTTCTCCGGTAGGCGTCCGTGGATCGATTCCTTTGGATCCAGGCTGGGAACATGCAGAAGAACTTACTAAAGAAGGTGATACGGATTACTATTCCGGATTGATCTCTTTCCCGAATGACGATATCGGTGATACGATTCAGTATAAGTTTGTCTGGGGTCCGCTGGCAGGCTGGGATAATGTTCATTGGGAAGCTCCCAAAGATGATACGTTCAATGGCAACAGATATTTTTATCTGGGGTCGGATACCACCCTTGCATTTAAATATTTCAGCGATGAACCGCCTACAGGAGTGGAACCGCAGACTGCGGCAGTAGTCTTTTCTGTAGATATGTCAGCTTACTTGGAGCTCGGCTTGTTTAGCGAGGCTCGTAAGGATTCCATGCAGGTCAGAGGAGGCTTTAACAGTTGGAATGATGGGGATCCCTTAAAATGTAAAATGACTAAACTACAGGGAACTTCGATTTACACTCTGATTGCTCAAATCACGGATTTTCCGGGCAAAATAATTGAATATAAGTATTACATGAAAATGTCTCAGGAATCGATTGATTATTGGAAGGCACAAGGAATTAGTGATATTGTTGGAGACTGGGGCTATGAAGTGCCTCCCACAAGAGGCGGCGGCAACCGGCTTCTGAACTTCGAAGGCGATCCCGCTAATTATCAGATATTAGAAGTTGAAGCTTATAACGGTTTACCGCTTCAGGGAATTATTCCGGAAGGATCAACAGTACCGGTTACATTTAATATTGATATGAATAATGCACCCGGATTCAATTCTGCTACAGATTCCGTAATGTTTAATTTCAAAGATGAATGGCAGGTCAATGCTCTCGGTCTAAGAAATTCGGTGTTAAAATATGATGATTCTGATGGCGATGGTATTTATACGATTACAATCGATTATGTCGGGCCTGTAGCATATACTCTCATCTATACGGTAAGTTTTGCCGGTCCTGAGGGCAGTATTGAAGAAGGTGGCGGTTTTGAGTTCGGACGTTTCCGTTGCCGCTATATCCAGCCAACTACACTCGATCCGGTTACGTGGCCTGCTGCGTATACATGTCCGAAAGATGTGTTCACCGAAGATCCACCGCTCGATGTAGAGAACCCGCCTCTGGGTGTTGTGAAAATCGACGACGAAGTTGTTGTTCCGAAAAAATTCGCTCTGGAACAGAATTTCCCGAATCCTTTCAACCCGACGACGGAAATTCGTTTCTCAATTCAGAATTCGGATAACGTGACCCTTAACGTCTATAACATGTTAGGACAGATGGTCACAAAAGCGGTTTATAACAATCTACAGGTTGGTCAGTATACCTACATGTGGAATGGCACGGATATGCATGGTAATGCTGTGGCGTCCGGCGTCTATTTTTATGAATTGCAAGTTGGCAATCAGTTTCGTGATATCAAGAAAATGGTTCTGATGAAGTAGAGATTCAAAGTGATGATAAAGGAGCGGAGCTTGCTCCGCTCCTTTTCTTTTCAATTTTAGATTTACAGAAATGACATGAAATAGCGTACAATAGAACAATGGGGTTAAGCTAATGCAATTTATTGATTTTACGATTGTCGGTATTTACATCCTGGCGCTGGTATTTGTCGGATTGTATTTCCAGCGCAAGGCTTCTCAGGGTATTGATTCTTATTTTCTTGGTAATCGTTCGCTGCCCTGGTGGGCGCTTGGCGCATCCGGCATGTCGTCCAATCTGGACATTAGTGGAACAATGATTATTGTCGCCCTTGTTTATGCTATTGGCGCAAAGGGTTTTTATATCGAGATTCGCGGCGGCGTTACGCTAATTATGGCGTTTCTGATGATTTTCATGGGTAAATGGAATCGCCGGGCGCAGGTGATGACGCTGGCGGAGTGGATGCAGTTCCGCTTTGGCGACGACAATGAAGGTAAGACCGCCCGTTTTATCACGGCGGTAACCTCAATCATCGTGACGATTGCGATGATCACCTATTTTGCGATCGGCGGCGGTAAATTTTTAGACAAGTTCTTAGGTATTCCTGGATTTTTGGGGCTACCGTCCGAATTCTGGGCTGCCGCCGTGCTAATCGGAATCGCGATGATCTATACGGTTGCTTCGGGATTATACGGCGTAATCTGGACGGATGTTTTTCAGGGGTTTTTGATATTTGCTGCAATTGTCTATATCGCCATTCGCGCTCTTGGGATTACGCTGCCTGATGAATTTATAGTTTCTATGCCGCTTAAAGAGACAGCCGGCGGCGGTTTTAAAGCCTATTTGACAAACTATCGTGAATGGACGAGCATTATTCCAAGATGGAATTTGAATATTGATTCCGAAAGCGTCTATTCGATGTACAATCTTTTCGGAATCGCGATCATGTTTTATGTGTTTAAGGTTGTTATTGAGGGCAGTGGCGGCACGGGCAATTACATGATCCAGCGCTATTTTGCGGCGAAGAACGACCGCGAAGCCGGCTTTCTGTCACTGTTCTGGACATTTTTACTGTCTTTTAGATGGCCATTTATCGGCGCCATGGCGGTCTGGGGCGTTTATTTAGCAGGGAATATCACAGATCCGGAAATGGTCTTGCCGATGGTGGTTGCCACATTACCTGTGGGAATCAAAGGCTTTTTGGTTGCGGGCTTAATGGCGGCGGCGATGTCTACTTTTGATTCGACGGTGAATGCCGGCGCAGCCTACTGGGTGAAGGATATATATTTACAGCATATAAACCCCAATGCCGATAATAAAAAGCAGATGCGGCAGAGTTATCTGGCTTCAATAATAATCGTTGTTCTGGGACTGTTGCTAATGCTTGTTATTAAAAATATCAATGAAATCTGGGGTTGGATAACGATGAGCATCGGCGCCGGCATGATTGTTCCGCAATTAGTGCGTTGGTACTGGTGGCGGCTGAACGGATACGGCTATGCGATTGGAATGGCGACCGGTACTGTGGCGGCAATTGTCTGGAAATTGGTAATGCCCGAAGGGACAGAGGAATATTTTGCGTTTATATTTTCCGCGGGAATATCCCTGTCGGGTACGATCATCGGCACACTGCTCACGAAACCCACCGATGAAAAAGTTTTGAGCAATTTTTATAAAGTTACCCGACCCTTCGGGTTTTGGACGCCGATCAGGGAGAAATTCTCGGAAAAATTTCTCAGTAAAGTCAATGCCGAGAATCGCCGGGATATATTTTCGATTTTCTTCGCCGTTCCGTGGCAGATATGTCTGTTCCTGATGTGGATGATGTTTGTTATGAAACGCTGGGATAATTTTGTAGTTATGCTGATTTTTACGGCAATATTATCTGTTATTTTATATTTTTCCTGGTTCCGCCACTTATCCACGGAAGTAACCGAAAAAGCTGAAAAATAATCTAAGACGGAGCGGAAAAAAACATATTGTTTACAAAAATATTTACCGTTATTCCATTATTTGGTAATAATTTCTTAATATAAGCCAATACGGAGAAACAATGAGCGAAATACCTGCAGATTTATCGGGTAAATTGAATAAACTCGGTTTCACGAATTACGAGGCTCGAGCCTATCTGGGTTTGTTACGCAATAATCCGGCGACCGGATATGAAATCAGTCACCAGGCTGATGTTCCCCGATCGGTTATTTATACGATCCTCAGGAAATTGGAAGCCCTGGGAATAATCATATCAATTCACGAAAAACCGAGGCGCTATATCCCACTCTCGCCGAAGCAACTGATTTCCTTACTGGAATCGGATTTCTCAAAACGATTATCATCGCTGCGTGATGATCTGTTTAATTTTAATAATAAACCGGAAACTGAAGGGTTTTGGAATATTCGCGGCTATGAATCTTTGATGGAATTATGTACCTCTCTGATAAAAGAATCTCGTGAAACCATCTATATATCAGCCTGGAAACGGGAAATTGAGCAACTAAAAAAACCTATGTTAGCTGCCAAAAAGCGGG
>Ga0257139_1000062_pt1 | contig 10253 bp, 17 predicted proteins | sample saktaT_15_FD_193543 | JGI IMG/M metagenome (GOLD analysis project Ga0257139, IMG submission 193543) | Metatranscriptome of saline water microbial communities from Sakinaw Lake, British Columbia, Canada - sak_2010_1_5_80m (Metagenome... | ecosystem: Environmental > Aquatic > Non-marine Saline and...
ATCGTCGTCACCATCCCCGAAGCAATGGGCGTAGTAGAAATGAAACGACTTCTCCAGGCCCTCAGCAGGTTCAAGATCGCCTGCCGGCAGATCGTGATCAACATGGTCACCCCACCCAACGATTGCTCTTTTTGCATCATGAAACGAGATGAGGAACAGAGATATGTTCGGGAAGTCATCGCTCAGTGCCCGGACTACCGGGTGGGCTGTGTTCCCAGGCTGCCGCGTCCCATTCGCGGGATCCGGAACCTGCTTGAATTCAGGCAAATCCTCTACTCGGCCCAGGCTGGAGACAATTCTGTCCCGTTTTAATCTCACATTTGTCCCAATTTATGTCCCTTCTCAGGCAAAACATCTCGGTCCTATTGAATGGCCTGGACATAAATACAATGCAGTTAACGGGTTACGGAAGCATTATTTTAAGATTGTGGTTTGGCGCAGTTATTGCCCCACAAATTATTGTCAAAGAGGATATGTTCCTCACTTATTGAAAAGCATAACAATGAAATGAAAGGGGGTGAGAAAAATGGCCGTAGAAAAAGCGATCGGTTCTTCCAGTTTGGTCGAGGTTATCGACCGGATCCTGGACAAGGGCGTGGTTATTGACGCTTGGGTAAGAATCTCTTTAGTCGGGATTGAGCTACTCGCGATTGAAGCGAGAATCGTCGTGGCTTCCGTGGAGACTTACCTGAAGTATGCTGAGGCAATCGGATTGACTGCCACAGCCGCTTAAGGGAAAGGTCAGTGACCCAAAGGGATTCTTGCCGGGTCATCCCCCCGATGTATCGGGGGCATGGTTCGCCAAGAAACTCTTTCTTTCTGAGTAAAGGAGATTATAAGGAAATGTCTTTAACCGAGGGGATGCAGGATATCGCCGAAAACATCGTCGCTTCTTATGAGACGAGGAGCCGGAGTATCGAATCTCTTTTTGATACGGCTCACCAAATCCTTGAAGGTTTTCAAAAATCCTTCCTTGACACAAGACAAGAAAGAGAAATAATCAGTGCCCAGTTGCGGGAGAGTCTTACTAAAAATGAATCTCTCAGAAGAAAAGATTTCGACCATATGATGCAAGGCATCCTTTCCACCCAGGAAGAAAGAGAAAGACAAGTCAGGGAAGGGTTGAACAGTTACCTTACCGAACAGCGGGAGATGATTCATACGTTAGGGGATAATTTGGCGAAGTTCAAAGATTCACTTGCCAGAGGCGAGGCCCAAAGGGTCAAAGAATTCCAGCCCTTGATCCAGGAGATTCTTGCCAAGCAAGATGAGAGAAAAAATGAAGTTACTTCTCAGCTAAAGGAATTTCAAAAACAACAACACGAACTGGCAAAAGGACTTAAAGAACTTTTAGCTAAGGGCAGAGAACTTCGGATCAAGGACCTTAAAAGAATGCTTGAGGAATTCCAGACTCAACATCAAGAGCGAATCGCCGGACAGGGAGAAAGAAGGAAAGATGTTCGCAACATGCTGGATGAGTTAAAAACAGAGAGATTAGCCGCAGGAGAGAACTGGAAAGATATGCAGAAGAAGATGACTCAAGCAAGAGCTGATCTCCCGGATAGACCGTTAAGAAAGATGCGTAAAAATACTAATTTGAAAAAGAAGGAGAATTAAAATGGGAATAGCAAATGATATGAAAAACCTGGGTGAGGACATTGTTGCCTCTTATAATACCCGGGTAAAGGCAATCGGAACGATTGTCAAAGATACTCACAACATGCTCAAAGGATTTAACGCAGAGCATAAAGAGATGTCTGAGAAGCTTAGAGCAGACCTGGCAAAAGGTGAGGAAGATAGAATTAAGGCTCACAAGGCTTTAATGGCAGACATCAAGAAATTTGTGTCTGATGTAGCCAAGGAAGTAAGTAATATGATTAAAAGGTTTCAGAAAGAACATAAGGATATGGCTGATCAACTTAGAGCAGATCTTGCAAAGGGAGAAGAAGATAGGATTAAGGCCTTTAAGCCTATGATGGCAAGAATTCAGAAGGAAATAAAAGATATCGAGGCCTATGTCGCAAAAAAACTCAAGGAATTCTCTGATGCCCATGCTGAGATGAGTAAAGAACTCAAGAAAGAGTTGGCCACGTATGTGGATGATATGGTTAAGGCAACCAAGAAGTTGATGGGGGATATTCAAGCACGTCAGAAAGAAAGGAATGTGGATGTTGCCGATTTATTGGAAGCCTTCAAGGCTGAGAGAGAAAAGATGGCGGCTCATTGGCAAGCCCTCACTGCTAAGATGGCTAAGAAAAGAGGAGTTGAGCCGATTAAAGTAGAAGCCGGAGCGGAAGTGAAGACCGTGAAAGAGGCAATTAAGGAGGTAGCAGAAGAGGAAATGCCGCCTGAGGTAGAGGTAAAAGTAAGACCTGTAGAAGAGGCAATTGAAGAGGTAGCAATTAAACCAAAAGTGGAGGCAGAGGTAAAGGTAAGGCCGGTAGAAGAAGCAATTGAGGAGGTAGCAGAAGAGGAAATGCCGCCTGAAATGGACCTTGAAGAGAGAGTCTTGGAATTTATTAACAGGCATCCCAAAGGCGTGACAGTTGGCGATATGGAAGAGCCCCTCGGGGTTGTCAGGTCGAGATTGGGTGTAATAGCCAAGAAACTGTTAAATAAAGGGAAGGTCAAGAAAGAGGAGAATATATATTTTCCTCTATAGCCTTCCTTGTCATTTACCCCGCAGTATGCGGGGCAGCGCTTTCATATATGCGAGGGGTCTCCCTAAGCAATTTGAAAAGGCGAGATTCCCCGTTGGATGCGACCGCGGAATGACAGGTTAGGGTTATTTTTAGTTGAAAGCGAGGGAAAATAATGAGTGTGGTAAAATGCGCTTTCTGTAAAGGCATAGGTAAAGACCCCTTTGATCTCTTATCCGAACTTGCCACCTGTCAAGTATGTGGAGGCAGAGGTAAGGTTAAGATTATAAAGCCGGTGATTAAATGCGCTTTTTGCAAGGCAACCGGTGTCTATCCTGGCACCCGGCTTACCTGCACAGTTTGCAACGGCAAAGGTATGGTGACGGTTAAAGGCACAACTGAAGAGTGTCTCAAATGCAAAGGCACGGGCACGGAAAGGGAGAGTGGTCTGCCTTGCCTTAAATGCAGAGGCAAAGGGGTCGTATTAAAGAAGTGAAATTATCTGTTTCAAAAGATGTCTTTCTTGAAAAAAAGAAAGAGGCTTTGACTAAAGTTAATTCTTTTAGAGATAAATTTGAAAAGAGAGAAACCAAGGTGAAAGCGGAGTTGGAAGAAGCAGTTCGAATCCTAAAAGAATTGAGCGAAAGATTCAGATGGTGGGGAACGTTGCCATAAAAGAGAAGAAAGAAGAGGTGAAGAGATGAGCGGATCATTCAAGTGTCCGAAGTGCGGGACCACGACATGGGGTAATCTCAAGTATTGTTCAAATTGTGGTCAATCGCTTAATATAACATGTCCCGACAATGTCGGGATGGAGTTGCCGGTATATCTATGCCGATGATTATAAGTGTTGCCCTAATTGTGGGGCGAAGATGAGTAAACCCTGTTAGAGAACTTCGTTCGCTAATGGTATACGCTGACGGTGGTTTTAAACCACCATCAATTTCAAGCGGTAATGACCACCAATTAAAATCGGTGGCTTTCTCTAACGGGGTAAAGAAATAGTTAAGTCTTCAAAAAATAGAGGAGGCGATAAAAATGATTGATGAGATGACTACAGTATTAGAGCCGAGTCCTTTGCCGGACTTTGTGGAAACAAAGTATGTAAAGGATATTACCAATAGGACCCTTTCCTATATTAAGGCAGGCTATCCAGTGCACTTCAGAGGAGTATCCGGCACTGGAAAAACTACGTTGGCTATGCACATAGCCAGTAAGATTGGCAGGCCGGTGGTAATGATTCACGGAGATGAAGAATTCACCACCTCGGATTTAGTGGGTGGTGAGCATGGCTATAGGTTTAGGAAGATTGTTGACCGCTTTGTATCCCGGGTTTTGAAGGTGGAAGAGGATATGGTTAAACGCTGGGTGGATAACCGCCTAACGGTTGCCTGTAAGTATGGATTTACCTTAATCTATGATGAGTTCACGCGTTCGCGTCCAGAGGCAAATAATATTTTGCTTTCTATTTTGCAGGAGAAGATGATGGATATGCCGGTGGGACGCGGCGGTGAAGAGCCGTACTTAAGGGTTGACCCGGACTTTACGGCCATTTTTACTTCGAACCCTGAGGAATATGCCGGAGTCCATAGGAGCCAGGATGCCTTAAGGGATAGGATGATTACTCTAGATTTGGATCACTTTGATTATGAGACGGAAGTGGCTATAACGCAGGCAAAGTCTAAGCTTTCAAAGCCACATGCTGAAACAATCGTCAATATCGTCAGGGGTTTAAGAGACTCTGGAAAGTCGGAGTTTGCTCCTACTGTTCGCGGCTGTATTATGATCGCCAAGACCCTCAAAGTCCAGAATATGACTCCTTCTCATTCCGATGGGTTCTTGACAATGTGCCAGGACATCTTGGCATCTGAGACAAGCAGGGTCGGCTCAAAGACGAATCAGGCCAGGGTCAAAGAAGTAGTCAGAGATCTTGTGCAAAAGGAACTTGGCAAGACCAAGAGCGGTAAGATTGAGAAGAACATCAAGAAAGAAACCGCTGTAGTTTAAACTATGCCACTAAGTCACTAAGAGCACGAAGAATCATGAAGTTTTATATTTTAATAAAAGAACCTTTGTGTATACTTTGTGCCAGCCCGCTCCCGACCAACGGGAGGGCTGGCGGGTCTTCGAGTCTTTTGCCGCAAGGCATCCCTTCCCGAAGGGATCCTTCGGATCGGGAGTGGCAATTATATATTGAGGAGTAACAAAACAAAATTGGAGGTGAGCGAAATGGCACTGATGCGGGCATTTTCCAAGGTGGATAAAGACGGTAAGATTAAGCTTCCCGCCAATATTCAACGAGCAGCAGATTTAAAAGAAGGCCAATTAGTCGAGCTGAAGATTGTAGGAGCAAGCAGAAAAAAAAGCATCCTGATGACCCCCAGGGAAGTCGCCAGGTAGTTCTTGTTATAAGTGACGATGGGTTGGTCGACATATTTTCAGCATAAGAGATATTAAGGTATCTAAAGAGGGAGAAACAATGGTTAGAGGAGTCACGGAGCTAAGTGGTTTGAGAGAGATAAGGACTTTACATAGTGCCAAAAAGAGATCAATCCCCAGAGTGCAAAGTTCTACCTATTTGGATTTATATATGTTGGGGAAAGAAAAAGACCGGTTGGAAAAGGAAATGTTTATTTTAGAGAAAAGAAAAACGAGTATGCAAAAAAGGCTCGATGAGATCGCCGTCGAAATGAAAAAACTTGAAGAGGCAGAAGGTATTGCAAGATCCAACACAAATCCAAATTCTGAAGAGCGTACTTACACGCCAGGAAATGTAGTTAAAAAAGAGTGGAAGAAGATGGTTTTAAATTATTAGTTGTCCAGGAGGAACGCAATGAGTTGGAAGACATTTGATTTTAAGAGCGGCAGAACAAGGTTAGGTCGCAATATAGGTGAGATTTTAGAAGGGGATAAGTTTATATGCTCATTATGCTCCGGTAAGGGAATATTGCCCAGAACTAAAGGAATAAAATGTCCGGTATGTAAGGGTGCAGGTATTATTTCTTTAACCGGACCAGCTATAGTGTGTGCTTATTGCAAAGGTCGCGGCGACTATCCTCGCAGGACAAACATTACCTGTACAGTATGCAAAGGCGCAGGCGTGGTTAGCATTACTAAACCTATTGAAGTATGCAGCCATTGCCGGGGAACTGGCGCAGAACCAGGCAATAAACTTCCTTGTTTAATATGTAGGGGTAAAGGTGTGGTTACAAAAAAATAGATAATCAGGAGAGAATATGAAAATAGAAGAAGTAGGTAAGGCAATCAAGGATTTTTTTAAAGAAGTTCTTGATAAAGATTCGAAGGTAATAAAAATAGCAAAATCTCAAGAGGGTTGGATAGGAGAAGCTGAGATTTATGAAGAAAGTGCATTTATTAAGTCTTTAGGTCTTCCCACCAGAGTTCAGGATAGAAATATTTATGAGATTAAATTAACCGATGCATTGGAAGTCATTTCTTATGTACGAAAAGAAGAAGTTACGAAAGAAGAATAAGAGGTGTTAAATGCCTGATCAAATAACGCATGCGATTCAAACAACAAACCTTGCAGATATTCTAGAGAGGGTCTTGGATAAGGGCATCGTTATTGCCGGGGATATAAAAATCTCAATTGCAGATGTCGATCTTCTTACCATCAAAATAAGGCTCTTGGTGGCTTCGGTGGATAAAGCCATGGAAATGGGCATCAATTGGTGGCAAACGGATGGTTTTCTTTCTTCAAAAGCAAAAGAGTCAGAGTTAGAGGAAGAGAACGTTGCACTGAAGAATAGATTAGATCGATTAGAGGCAAAGATAAAATAAATAGAGGAAAGGAAATGAACCTAAAGGAGTTATCTGAAGCAAAAACTATCCCGATGGGTATCGGGACAAAGAAACATGCTATACCGCTCAGGACTTCAGATGAGCTTAGAACAATGTGTATTGCTCGCACAGCCTTGTCCATACCAAAAAATCTTAGCGGATGTAATAGAACAAAAGATGATATCAGACTTAAAAGAAATGAGAGCGCCTTAAAGAGGCGAAGACTCAGAAAAGAAAATATAGCATTACGCAGAGAGATTCGTCAGATGGAAAGTTTAATAGAATTGTAGGAAAGATAAAGAATGCCCACGCCGGATGAAAGCAAAATCCTTAAGATAATTGATGCCGAAGGCGGCGAATGCACCATACGAAGAATTGTGGCCAAAATGCGTCTGGACACTAATTACGCCAGAGTTATCCTTAATACTATGGGACGGAATGACCTTATAGATGTTTTTAGAACCGGGAAGGTCAGAATTATAAGGAAAGGCTGGGCAGCATTAGGTATTACAGAAAAGCAAATACCTGGCCTAAAAAGATATTTAGAAGACCGCGATAAATGGAAGACTTTTTAAAGATAACATTCCTGCCTGTGCCGTGTCCGTCACGGCATACAGGAGAATCCAAAAAGGAGGACAAACGATGAGACTTAATTGTTTATCATGTGGTTATATGCTTGATTTGGGCAATGCTTATGCGGACTATGACGGTCAGATCAAATGTGTTATTTGTGGTGCAGTTCTTAATATCAAGACCGAGGATGGCAATCTTAAGTCGGCTAGTGTTGCCAAAGCTGGACAGCGCCCTTCGGAGAAAAGAGCACTTTGAGTAGAGGCTAAACCAGCAGGGCGGCCAGGCTAGACGGCTTGCAAAGATATTCAGAAGGCTGTGCCAAGTGGAAGACTTTTTGATTTTGGAGAAGAAATGACCAGTATGGAGCAGGAAACCTTGGATGTTATTACTGAAAGGGGATGCAGACTTCATTATTATTTAATCGCTGAAAGATTAAGGATAAGCGCTCATTATGCTTTTGTGATTTGTAAAGGCTTAGAGAGAAGTGGCTACGTTGATTTCGATACCTTTAGAGGAATATGTAGCCTGACAGAAAAAGGCAAAGATACAATAGAAAAAGATTGGTTTTTTAGACTTAAGAAAAGAAAAGCAAGCATCCAGAAGAAACGCGAAGAGAATAAGAAAAGAATCTTGAAAAATGTGGAAACCATACATTATTAAACCCCGTTAAATAGAGAAACTTATCTAACGGGGTAAATGAAATCTCATGAGCATAACGGCTACAGAATTGGAGATATTGAAGATCATGAAGGATAAAAACGATATGATGTCTATGAAGGAATTAAGTACTAAGGCAGGGTTTGAGATTGGCTATACTTATATGTTATGTAAGTCCTTAGAAAAGCAAGACTGTATTGGTTTTTTTACGCGTTCATCTTGCAGGATAACTGCCAGAGGAAAGAGTCTGGCAAAATAAAAAAGGAGATTAATCCATGGCAAAAGAGAAGAAGTCCACCGGAGGCGGATCCCCGCCTGACGGACGGGCAGGCGCCTGTAGCAGAAAAAAGGAAGTCCCGAAAGCCTTCGGGATTGATTTCGGCTTAGGAGGTCTATTTAAGGGTATTGAAAAGTTAATTGACCTGGCAGCAGAATTGAAAGAGGCAGGCGGTGAAATCAAAAAAGAAGGCGAGATTGACCTCAGCCATCTTAAAGAAGGGATGAAGGGAGTCTTTGGTCTTTCTATCAAGACCGCCGTAGGTGGAAAACCCATTGTTGAACCCTTCGGCAATATTAAGAAGACTCCGAAAGGACCAACGGTTGAAGAGGAAAGAGAGCCCATCACCGATGTCTTTGATGAGAAAGAAGAAGTCGTTGTCATGGCCGAGATGCCGGGCATCAGTGAAGAAGGTATCTCCATAGATTTAAAAGGAGATATCCTGGCGATAAGGGCTGTGAATAGAAATAGAAAATATTACAAAGAAGTTCTTCTCCCCTCCAAGGTCAGGCCGGAAACCCGAACCTCAAGTTATAAGAACGGTGTATTGGAAGTCAGAATAAAAAAATAATGTAAGTGTTCACGAGTGTAAGTGTAAATAAGGAAAAAGGGGAAATAAGGAAAAATGGAATAAGTATATTTTCCCTTTTTCCGTTTTCCCTTACTAATCCCGACAGTTGTCGGGATGAACGGTTACAAAATAATTTTCTAAGGCTGTGATTCCTATGATCCCGAAGAAAGATGAAAAAACTCTCGCCTTGAAAGTGAAAGAAGCGTTATCGAAAGATGTGGGCAGAGCGATCGCCAGAATCGATCCGGAAGATATGAAAGAGCTCGGATTGGAGGTGGGCGATATCATAGAAATCAACGGCAAAAGAAAGACCCCGGCCAAGTGCATGCCTTGTTACGCCGAAGAGAGGGGCAAAAAGATCATCCAGATCGACGGCCTGTTGAGAGAAAACGCTCAAATAGGGTTGGATGAGAAAGTAAGAATCCACAGAATTAACTCTAAACCCGCCGGAAAAATCACCCTCTCGCCCCTAACGATGTCCAGTCTCCTGCAGAAAGACAGCGACACGAAATATATCGGGTCTCTTATGGAAGGGCTTCCGGTAACATCGGGTGACCGTATTCGGGCGACGCTGTTTGGATCTCGGTCGTGCGATTTCAAGGTCGTAGACACGATCCCCGACGGCGTGGTGTTGATCAGTGCCGCGACTTTAATAAGAATGGAGACAAAGAAACAAGGGGAGACAAAAGCGACCAGGGTTTCCTATGAGGATATCGGTGGACTAAGTTCGCAAATTCAAAGGATCCGGGAGATGATTGAGCTTCCTTTAAGATATCCGCAGGTGTTCGAAAGGCTGGGGATAGATGCCCCCAAAGGGGTCTTAATCTATGGGCCTCCCGGCACGGGCAAAACCCTGATCGCTCGAGCGGTCGCCAATGAGACAGACGCGTACTTTACCCACATCTCGGGCCCTGAGATTATGGGCAAATTTTACGGCGAAAGCGAAGCTCGTCTGAGAAGCCTCTTCGATGACGCGCAAGCCCATGCCCCCGCCATCATATTCATCGATGAGATCGACGCGATCGCCCCTAAGAGAGAGGAGATGGGCGGGGAAAAACAGGTGGAGAGGCGCGTTGTGGCGCAGCTTTTATCTCTCCTCGACGGATTGGAGTCGAGAGGCCAGATTATCGTCATAGGCGCAACAAATATACCTAATACTATAGACCCTGCCCTGAGAAGGCCCGGCCGATTCGACAGGGAAATATCTATTCCTATACCCGATAAAAACGGAAGACTGGAAATCCTCGGCATACACACGCGGGGGATGCCGCTCGCGGAAGACATCCGTCTCGAAAAACTGGCTGAGATCACCCATGGATTTGTGGGAGCGGATTTGGAGGCTTTGGCGCGCGAAGCCGCGATGTCGGCTTTAAGAAAGATTCTGCCCAAGATAGACTTCGAAATGGCTGAAATTCCTTATGAGATATTGACGAACTTGGAAGTGACCATGGATAACTTCCTGGAGGCGATGAAAGAAGTCGAGCCTTCGGCCATCCGCGAGGTCTTTGTCGAGGTCCCGGATGTCAAATGGAGTGACGTCGGCGGTCTCGAAGGCATCAAAGAAGAGCTGAAAGAGGCGGTCGAATGGCCGCTAAAATATTCCGATGTTTTTAAAAAGGCCGGCACGAATCCTCCGAAGGGGATGCTTCTCTATGGAATTCCCGGCACGGGAAAGACGCTCCTGGCCAAGGCCGTCGCTACGGAAAGCGGAGTCAACTTCATCTCCGTAAAAGGC
>Ga0257139_1000073_pt1 | contig 9840 bp, 15 predicted proteins | sample saktaT_15_FD_193543 | JGI IMG/M metagenome (GOLD analysis project Ga0257139, IMG submission 193543) | Metatranscriptome of saline water microbial communities from Sakinaw Lake, British Columbia, Canada - sak_2010_1_5_80m (Metagenome... | ecosystem: Environmental > Aquatic > Non-marine Saline and...
AACGTAATGGAGAACAAATGCCGAGACCCCAAAAAGAGCGAAAAGTGTTGGAACCACCCAAAATTCAGGGATTGAAACCAATGGGCGTGCCTGCCCGGTTTTTGGAGTGCGTGTACCTGGCGCTGGGAGAATATGAAGCGATTCGTCTCGCGGATTATGACGGATTGGATCATCGAGAAGCGGCCGAAATTATGGGCGTGTCCCGACCGACCTTTACCCGCTTGATAGAAAAAGCCCGGAAGAAGGTAGCGGAAGCCATTGTCGATGTGAAAGAACTATTGATTGAAGGTGGTAATTATTCGTTCTCCACACAACTCCAGCGCTGTATGGATTGTGGTGATTTTAAACGTTTTGAATCTCCCAAGGATTTAGTAAGGGCCTGTCCGAACTGTGGTTCAGAAAATATTGTTCACTTAAATGAATGGTTTAGTGGACGTGGCGGTGGCGGTTACGGCAAAGGTGGTGGTTTTAGAGGTGGACATGGCTGTTAGTGTTCGTACAAAGGAGGTTTATAATGCCAAGAAATGATGGTACAGGTCCTGAAGGACGTGGTCCCGGTACAGGACGAAGACGTGGTGGCTGCTTTGGTGCATTCACAAAGAAAGATGGAAGCATCTCAGTATGGCGAACCCTTGCTATATCTGCGGTCGGAGCGATCGCGAATGATCTTCGTAAACCGGATAGCATTTCACGACGGACTATGAATGCAATCATGAATCAATTTAGAACAAAACAGATACAAAATGACAGAAAATCTTCTCATGAAGTTGAAGGCTCATATTCTGTGATCGATACTGAGAAAGGAAAATAATATGTCAAGTGGAAATGGTCAAGGCAGCGGTTCAGGAAAAGGACAGGGACGCCAGGGTGGACGCGGTCGTATGGGGGGCCCTGTCCCAGGTGGACCCAGCGGTAATTGTGTCTGCCCGAAGTGTGGTTACAGCGAGCCCCATTTGAAGGGACAGCCATGATGTAATCAGAAACAGTGCCCCAAATGCGGTACTATTATGACAAGAAGTTAGTTAAATACCATAAAAAAATGAGGTATGCTATGCCTAGAGGAGATGGAACGGGTCCTGCCGGAATGGGACCTAAAAGTGGTTTAGGAAAAGGACAAGGACGTCAAGGCGGACGTGGTCGTATGGGGGGCCCTGTTGCAGGCGGACCGAGTGGAAACTGTATTTGCCCGAATTGTGGTCACAGCGAATCCCATTTAACAGGACAGCCCTGTAATCAGAAACAGTGCCCCAAATGCGGCGCAATGATGACAAGAAATTCATAAAACATAACAAAGGAGGTATACTATGCCTAGAGGAGACGGAACAGGTCCAAGTGGAATGGGACCGATGACAGGCAGAGCCGCCGGTTATTGTGCCGGTTATGATCGGCCCGGATTTGCGAATCCCGGACTGGGGGGCGGATATGGAATGGGTCGTGGAATGGGACGTGGATTGCGAAGAGGTCTCGGTCGTGGATTCGGTAGAGGCTTTGGTTATTATCCCAATGCTCCTGCTTATTATGGAGCCCCGGTAAATTGGACGGCTCCAACGAAAGATCAGGAGCTGGAAATGCTGAAACAGCAGGCTTCGAATTTTGAACAAAATCTCGAGGATATCAAAAAGCGAATTGGAGAACTGGAAAAGTAGTTGTGTACTTACAAGGCGGGCGATTATTCACCCGCCTTGTAAATCCTGACGGAAATTATCTGACCCGAAATAGATTTTAGCAGGGGAATTATTATGCATGGAAGAGGAATGAGGCATGGAATGGGTATGGCTAGGGCTTGGCGTCATCACCGTAATTCGAGCTTAGTAAAAACTCACCGGATAGTTGATGTCAGCAGAAATATTCTCAAGGGACTATGGTGTGTGGGTGTGTCTTTATTGGAGAGCATTACCGACAGAAAAGAATTAATTTCCCAAAGTGACCAATCACTGCAATTGAAAAAGGCTGAAAATAACTTTTTAATCGGGAAAACCAGGGCGCAAATTGGGGTTCTCAGTAAGGTAAGGGCTATTATTGATTATGATCAATGCCTGAAATGCGGTGTCTGTGTGCCGGCGTGTTCTTTGGGCGCCATCCTAACTGTAGATGATTTTCCGACCGTAGATGTTGATTTATGTAATGGATGCGGAAAATGTTTGGCAAAATGCCCGGTGGGTGCAATAAGTCTTGTGAAAACGTGAGATTTAAAAGGAAGTAATTCTCTATGTACGCTTATGGTCCGGTACCATCCAGACGATTGGGAAATTCTATTGGCGTCAGCCCGATCCCACCCAAGGTTTGTTCTTATTCATGTGTATATTGTCAACTGGGACGAACCTCAACGCTACAGGCGAAACGACAGCGATTTTTCCCCAAAGAAGATATTCTTCGGGATATCGAAAAAGTCGTTGCTTCGTCCTCTGCTGACGTTATTACTTTTGCCGGTGACGGGGAACCGACGCTCTGCAGCGATTTGGGCTGGCTGATTCGCAAAGCCCAAGAAGAATTCGGACTGCCGGTTGCCGTTATTACCAATGGATCGCTCTTCTTTCACGAAGAGGTTCAAACTGATTTACATGCTGCCGATATTCTTTTACCGACGCTGGATGCGGGTAATCAGGATGTATTCGAACAGATAAATCGTGCTCATAGATCGATTACATTTGAAAGAATGGTTGAGGGTTTGGTGGCGTTTCGAAAGAAATTTGATGGCCAGCTTTGGCTGGAAGTGATGCTGATAAAAGATATCAACGATTCTGATGAGCAGTTAGCATCGATCCGGAACTGGGTGACAGCGGTACAGCCGGATAAGGTTTTTATCATGACGCCAATCCGACCGCCCGCGGAGAACTGGGTGACCTGCCCGGAGCCGGAGCGTGTTCGACTGGCGGAACAAATCTTGTCCGAGGCGGTTACGATAGGAGATCGCGAAGAGGGCGACTTCGGCGTGGCTGAATTTGTAAATGCCGCTGAAGCTATTCTGGAGATTTCCGCCCGGCATCCGCTGCGGCTGGAACAGGCCATCGCAATTGAGCGGAAATTTGATGAAATCGGTATAGTGGATCGGCTTTTACGAGACCAGGAAATTACACTTAATCGTTATCGCCAGACCGATTATATCAAACCTAAAAAAACCCCAAAGATACATGCTTCCATATCAGATGTTTCTGCCGACATAGGCGTCGATCAAATAAATTGTTGTACCTATAAAGTGACCGTGGGTTCAGAGGATCACCAGAAACGGTATAGGATAATTTTAGCGGATGGATATTATAACCGTTTAACCAGGGGACGTTTGAGTAAGGAGCAACTCCTGGTAACCTGTTTTCGATATTTTGTGAATAATGCGCTACTGGAGCGTCTGGATTCCAAATTTTCACTCAGAGTTATTTGTGAACAGAATCCCCGGTTTGAAACGGATATAAGAAACGCGATTGTCTTGGACAGGGAGAAGAACCGTGCTGGTTAAAATCGTTTACGATATTACAACAACTCGGGATGATTTACAGAGCGACTGGGGCTTTGCGGCCGTCATCGAGGTCGGAGGCAATAGGATTTTATTTGATACCGGTGCCGATGGGAAAATACTGATGGACAATCTGCTACTACTCGGCATCGATCCCGGAACGATCCGGGATGTTTTTTTATCCCACCATCACCTCGATCATACCGGCGGTTTGACAACTTTCCTGCGGGCCAATGCAAATGTACGTGTTATCGCACCGCAGTCGCTCCGCGGGGTACGACGGGCTTCGGAGATTTTACACGTCGGTTCTGCCCTAACGGAGATCGGTCCGAATCTCTATTCTACCGGCGAACTGAGCGGCATCGAACAGGCGCTGCTAATCGTATTACCGAAGGGTGTCGTTGTATTGGTTGGTTGTGCGCATCCTGGATTAGGACTTGTTCTGCAGCGTGCTGCTTCTGTTGGAAAAATTCATGCCGTGATTGGCGGTTTTCACGGTTTCAATCAATACGAGTTGTTGAAGGCAGTTGATATTATTGTCCCGACGCACTGTACCGAACATCAGGCTGAGATTGAGACATTGTATGGCGATCGATGCCGACGAGGCGGTGTAGGGAGTTTTATCGAGATATAAAATATTTCCATACGAAGAGTTGAAGTAGACGAATATCTGAATAAATCGTGAAAACATAGAAAGGCAAAAATGGCAAATAGTAAGGATCGAATGACCGAAATACAGGAACAGGACCGGCGGATTGAACACAATCTGACGATGATTAAAAACCGTATTGTGGTATTCAGTGGCAAGGGCGGGGTTGGCAAGAGCACCGTGGCCGTCAACCTGGCCTACAGCCTGCTGCAGCACGACTGGCTAGTAGGGTTGCTGGATGCCGATATCACCGGGCCGAATGTGCCCCAGATGGTTGGACTGGAAGGGCGTCCGGAGATGATGGACGATCACCAGATTCTGCCCCAGATTAAACATGGCTTACGTGTAATTTCGATCGCTCCTCTGATCCCCAAAGATCAGCCCGTTATTTGGCGGGGGCCCTTACGCTCGGGCACGATCGCCCAGTTTTTAGGTGACGTTGTGTGGGATGAACTGGATGTACTGCTGGCGGATTTGCCGCCGGGCACCGGCGACGAAGTGTTGACGGCTACCCAGAAGATGTTGCCGCAGTTGGCCATCATCGTGACCACGCCGCAGGAAGTGTCGCTGGCCGATTGCCGCCGGGCAGTCAACATGGCGAAGAAATTAAATATCCCGAAAATCGGCGTGATTGAAAACATGTCCGGCTTGATCTGTCCGCATTGCGGCGAGGAGCTTGATTTTTTCGGCACCGGCGGCGGCGAAAAAATGGCTGAAGAAATGGATGTGACATTTCTCGGCCGGATTCCAATGGAAAAGCGGGGCCGTGAGTGCGGCGATAACGGTACACCGGTGGTTTTGGAATATCCGGAGTCGCCGACAGCGAAAGCCTTCCTGGAAATAGCCCTGAACGTGCTTGAATTGCTGAAACAATAGGATTTACTGATGCTAAAAATAGCCGTCGCCAGCGGGAAAGGTGGTACTGGGAAAACGACTCTGTCCACCAATTTGGCCGCCTATCTGGCTGAAAGGGGATCCGTTATTTTAACCGATCTCGATGTGGAAGAACCAAACTCCGGGCTTTTCATCCATGGCGAGTTGATTCATCAGGAAGACAAATTCAAAATGGTGCCGCAGTGGAAGTCCGATCGCTGCACGCTTTGCGGCAATTGTCGGGAAGTCTGCAATTTCCACGCAATCGTGCAGCTGGCGGATGAAATCATGGTCTTCCCGCAACTCTGCCATAGCTGCTATGCCTGTTCAGAACTATGTCCCACAAATTCTTTACCCATGATTCCCGAGAAAATGGGTGAGCTCCGTGAATTTCAGGCGGACAGATTGAGTTTCGTCGAGAGTAAATTGGATATCGGTCAGGAGCAAGCCGTACCATTGATTGCCCAGACATTGCGCTATGTGGACGACGAGTATTCCGAAGTCGATCTAAAAATCTTCGATTCGCCGCCGGGGACGTCCTGCCCGGTGATCGAAGCGACCAAGAATGCCGACCTGGTAATCCTGGTCACCGAGCCGACGCCCTTCGGATTGCACGATCTGAAACTGGCGGTTGAGACGATGCGGGAATTGAAAAAGGCATTTGTTATAGTCGTCAATCGTCATGGAATCGGTAATAATGACGTTATTGATTATTGTAATGCGGAAAACATCCCGGTTATCGCCAAAATTCCGAACAGTAAAAAGATTGCCGAAATATATTCCAGGGGGCATTTACTTTATGAGGATGTTCCGGAGTTTAAAGCTGAACTGGATAGGGTTGTTGATTTTATCACTGACCTGAACCGGGAGGCAAGCCGATGAAAGAGATTGTCGTGATTTCCGGTAAGGGCGGAACAGGAAAAACCTCATTGACCGCTTCCTTTGCGGTCCTCGGAGCTCGGGATGTGATTGTGGCTGATTGCGATGTGGATGCGGCGGATATGCACTTGCTGCTGGAGCCGGATTTTAAAATTGCCGAGAATTTTTACAGTGGCGTCATTGCAAAAATCGATCAGGATATTTGTACAAAATGTGGAAAATGCACTGATGTATGCCGTTTTGATGCCATTCCGATTGTTGATAGTAATTATGTTGTTCAGCCGTTGGATTGTGAAGGTTGCGGCTATTGCGCCCGCATCTGTCCGGTTGATGCCATTAAAATGGAATTGCAGAATGTGGGTGACTGGTATATCTCGACGATAAAAACCGATAGCACAATGGTCCATGCCAGGCTGGGAATCGGCGCTGAAAATTCCGGTAAGCTCGTGGCTAAGGTTAAAAATGAAGCCAAACGAATCGCCGATGAACAACAAAAAGATCTGGTGCTTGTGGACGGTTCACCAGGGATCGGTTGTCCAGTTGTGTCATCGCTGTCGGGGGCCAGTTTCGTAGTATTGGTGACCGAGCCAACGGTTTCCGGTTTTCATGATCTTGAGCGGGTTTATCAACTGGTGAAAAAGTTCGGCATCAAGGCCGGCTGCATTATTAATAAAGCCGATCTGAATCCGGCGATCCGCCATGAAATCCAGAGCTGGATACAGGCTGAAAACATCGCGGCGATTGCCGAGTTGCCTTACGATGAAGAGTTTACACGGGCGATGACGGAAGGCAAGACCATTATGGAATCGGAATCAGAGTTGCTGAAATCGATTTTAACCGATGCCTGGCAGAAAATTCGAGACATACTTTAAAACTTCAATAAGGGAGGATAAGATGAAAATTGTCTTTACAGCGAAAGCGACAGATTGGGATGCCCCAATCGATCCCCGTTTTGGTCGGACGGAATATTTCGTTATTTACGATGAGGAAAGAGAGGAATTGTTTTCAGTGGACAATCGCGCGATTGCTGATGTTGCGCATGGCGCCGGACCACAAACTGCTCAGAAACTCTTTGAGTTGAAGCCGGATGTGTTGATTACCGGAAATGGTCCGGGCGGCAATGCGGCGCGGGTCCTGGCGCAGGGCAACATTAAAATTTATGTTGGCGCTGGTGACATGACAGTGAAAGAGGCGTATGAGGCCTTTGAAAAGTATGAGCTGAAGGAATTCTGATCACTGAATACCAAGTCTGAGGTTTGAACATGAAGGAATCAGTAAAAATTGGAATTATCATTTGTGACCGCTATCGTCGCTGTGCCGGCGGTAAGTGTTTTCGGGCCATGAAAAACCGGGAAGGCGCTTTCAATATCTATGATAAGGATATTGATCTGGAGATCGTTGGCTATACCACTTGCGACGGGTGCCCGGGCGGCAATATCGAATATGCCGGTGACGAAATGGTTAAAAACGGCGCCCAGGTGATTCACTTTGCAACCGGTCTGGTGGTCGGCTACCCGCCTTGCCCGTACATCGATACATTTAAAAGATTCCTGGAGAATCGGTTTGGTATAAAGGTTGTTTTGGGTACTCATCCGATTCCCCAAAAGTATGTCGACAATCATGAAAAGTTAGGTACCTGGAAGAGCACTGACTGGCAGGAAATCATACAATCGACATGGGCGGACGAGAAAACCCGAGTTGCCTATAATTAATAAGCGACTCAATCTGGACTTTTGAAATTGATAACCGGAAAATAAAAGGAGACTGTTGATGAAAACATTGCCGAAAGATGTCAGCGATGCGTGGGAAAGACGCAACGGACCGATTGTTTTTACAACGGTAGATAAGCAGCAGTGCCCCAATGCGATTTACGCAAGCTGTGTCAGTAAGTTTGACGATCAGCGACTGTTGGTTGCGGATAATTTTTTCGGGAAAACCCGGCAAAATATCTTTAACGGTAGTAAAGGTTCGATCCTCTTTATCACAGATGACGATACTTCTTTTCAAGTGAAAGGAAGTATAGAGTATCATATTAAGGGTAAACTTTATGACAATATGAAAAAGTGGAACCCTGAAACATTGCAGGGATATGCCGTTGCCATTTTAAATGTTGAAGAGGTCTATTCCGGATCGAAGCGATTGGTATAAGCATTTTAGAAAAAGATCGTACTTACGAATTGTTAAAACTTAATCGTCTGATCTGAAACGGAAATATGATAATTATAAAAAACAAGCATGAAATCAAAAAGATGCGCAGGGCGGGGAAAAGCTGGCTGCTCAAGTGATGGACTATATTGATCCTTATGTAAAAGAGGGAGTGTCAACACAGTATCTGAGCGATCTCTGCGAGATATTTACCCGGAAGCATGGTGTAAAGTCGGCACCGTTAGGATACAATGGCTTTCCCAAGAGTATCTGCACATCGATTAATGATGTGCTCTGTCATGGTATTCCTTCGGAAACAGATATTCTGAAAAACGGCGATATTGTCAATATTGATGTCACCGTGATCCTCGATGATTACCATGGGGATACCTCACGGACTTTTCTAATCGGAACAGTGAGAGAAGATATCAAAAACCTGGTGGAGCATACAGAAAAGGCCATGGTTCTTGGTATCGTTGCAGTGAAACCCGGCGGCTATTTCTCTGATATTGGCCTGGCGATTGAAAATTATACTGCCAGCTTCGGGTACTCGATTGTCAGGGAATTTGGTGGTCATGGCATCGGAAAACAGTTCCACGAAGACCCTTTTGTGGCTCATCACTCAAAAAGGGGATGATTTTCACAATTGAGCCAATGATTAATATGGGGAAAAGTCGTTCCGTGAATGTCTCATTATTGGATGGTTGGACAGTCCGTACTAGCAATGGTCTTCCAAGCGCGCAGTTTGAGCATACCGTTTTGGTAACGTCCGAATCTGTTGAGATATTACCAAAAACATAAACACCGGAGAATCTATCGAATGAAGCAATCAGACCGTGTCACCCGTATTCCCAAGTCGGCCATTCATGAAATGACCCGCTTGTCAAAGCAGTACGATGATGTCGCTTTTTTATCCTGGGCGAAACCTTCCGGCGGAACCCCGGAGCATATCAACCGGGCCGCGATTAACGCGATTCAGAAAGGCCTGACCGGGGAATACTCCGCAAGTGATGGTCTGGTGCAGTTGCGAGAAGAGATTGTTCGTAAACTGAAGCGAGATAATAATATCGAGGGAAAAGCGGATGAATTGCTTGTGACCGTGGGAGCGATTGAAGGTTTAGCGGCGGCAGTTCTGGCGACAATTGATCCGGGAGATGAAGTGATTCTGCCGAGCCCGACCTATTCTACGCATATCCGTCAGGTGGAACTAGCATCGGGGAGACCGGTCCTGGTACCCTTAATTGAGGAACAGAATTACGCACTGGATATCGCAGCGGTCCGCTCCGCCATTACGGATAAAACCCGGGCCATCATGTACTGCAATCCGAATAATCCGACGGGCACGGTTTTTCCGGAAAGTCAATTGCGGCAGCTGGCGAAAATTGCCATCGAACACGATCTGATGGTGATTACGGATGAGGCTTACGAATACTTCGTTTTCGATGGAAACAGGCATTTTAGTATTGCCTCCGTTCCGGAGATGAAAAAACAGGTCATTAGTGCCTATACATTGACAAAAACCTATGCCATGACGGGATGGAGGGTTGGTTATGTTCACGCCGACGAGGCAGTTATCGCCCAAATAAGGAAGGCCCATATCCCGCTGGCAATCTGTGCTCCCGTGGTGTCCCAGTATGCCGCGATTGCAGCCCTTCAGGGGAGCCAGGATTGCATATCGGAATTCAGGCAGCACTATTTTATCGCCCGCAATTTGATGTGTGAGCGGCTGGATCAATTGCCTGAAGTATTTGATTATGTCAAACCGGGCGGTTCCTATCTGATGTTTCCCAGGATCAAACTAGCGGAAGGTCGTGATTCCCTGGCTTTCTGTAAGCAACTTTTG
>Ga0257139_1000078_pt1 | contig 9648 bp, 5 predicted proteins | sample saktaT_15_FD_193543 | JGI IMG/M metagenome (GOLD analysis project Ga0257139, IMG submission 193543) | Metatranscriptome of saline water microbial communities from Sakinaw Lake, British Columbia, Canada - sak_2010_1_5_80m (Metagenome... | ecosystem: Environmental > Aquatic > Non-marine Saline and...
CAATAATTTATTATTAACTTAAAATTTTAACATTATGAAAAAATTGTTACTACTAATGTTCAGCTTAACGCTAATTTTCATGTTTAGCACAAGCGCTATTGCCCAGCAGGGCAAAACAGTTAAAGTGACCAACAACAATCAACTGATTGAGGCCATAGATAACCCAACGGTGAAAACCATTGAGCTTGCCGGAGGATATTATGATTACCTTGATTCTTATGTTGAGTCCGGATCTTTACTTTTTAAAAGTCAGGGAAGCAACGGTTCCAGAGCAAATTGTAATTATATTATTACACCATCAGATACATGTTTCGCTCCGGTTCCACCAGCTACTGTAATGGTGGACACTGCTAAAGCTGATGCTCAAGGTACCCAAGGTGCTCCTCCTCTATGTCCAACTGCTAATAGTGGTTTATGGAGCGTCGTAAGTGGACCTGGGAATGTGAATTTTCACCTGGCTACTAATGAATATACAATGCCTTTTGACGTTGATGAGCCAGGTGTCTATACCTTAAAATATTCATGGGGTCCTCCTCATAATACTTATGTTCAAACTGAGTATAGTTTTTACGCGATTCCTGAAGTTTTCCTGTCTCCCGTTGCAGATGTTTGTGGATTATCTGCAACCATCAATTGGAATTATACAATTGATATCACAGGCGGAGCAGCATCTGATACTATTGTTACGTGGTCAGTCACTCCCTCAACTGGAGTAACCCTGCCTGGTACTACACCTCCAACCGGGACACTCACTGTTCCAAATTGTGGTTCATATGACCTTACATTGACAGTGGTTCATAATTCAATCAATGGCTGTAGCGCAGACACTACCATAACTATAGAATTTTACGATACTCCGACAGTTGATGCCGGTGTTAATGATTCAACCTGCGGTTTGACATATACCTTGCATCCCACCTCCAGTGCTTCTTGTTGGGCATCCGGATTTCCCACAACTAACTGGAGTCTAATTTCCGGACCAACCGGCGGCACAGCTGGCTGGGTAGGTGATGTTGTTACTGTTACCCAATGTGGACAATATGAATTTCAAGTGTTAGTAACCAATGGGCCCTGCTCTGCAACCGACAATGTCATCATTGATTTCTGGGATGACCCGATAGTAACTGCCAATACGGCCGGGGATGATACAATTTGCGGTTTGACATATACCTTGCAACCAAGCTGGACTGCTAGCTGCATGAGCTCGTATGCCACTACAAATTGGTCTTATACCGGACCCGGAACTGCAACTATCGTAAATAATGTTGTTACCGTTACCGTGTGTGGCGCGTACAACTTTACCTATACCGTTAATAATGGTGCTTGTACCGGAAACGATGTGGTCGAAATCGTTTTTTACGATACTCCGACAGTCGGTGCCGGTTCTGATGATGAAATCTGCGGTTTGACATATACCTTGCTACCCACCTCCAGCGCATCCTGCTGGAAATCCGGATTTCCTACAACGGTATGGAGTCTAATTTCCGGACCAACCGGCGGCACAGCTAGCTGGGTAGGTGATGATGTTACTGTTACCTTATGTGGACAATATGAATTTCAAGTGGAAATATTCAATTGGCTCTGCTCTGCAACCGACAACGTCATCATTGATTTCTGGGATTCACCATATAACGTATATGCCGGACCTGATACCTCTATTTGTTTTACAACTTTGCCATTTACCCTGACTCCAAGCTATGATTTGGATTGCCCGAATTCACCAACTACTGCCTGGAGTAAAATTTCAGGCCCCGGAACAGTGACATTTACAGATAATGATTTTAACACTACCGAATGCGGGCCTTATGTATTCAGGTACACAGTGACCAATGCTCCCTGCCCATCGGTTTCAGATGATGTTAATATCTATATTTACGATGAACCGACAATTGATACATCCATTAGCGCCCCGATACCTTCAGATGTATGCCACTACACAACAAATGACTTCTATCTCTGGTATACTGCAAACTGTATTAACAGTACAATTGTTGATACTATTTGGACCGTTACACCACCCGCAGGAGGTATAACTGCCATAATAACTTACCAGGGTTCTGGTTTATGGAACATTGTTGTTGATTGGTGCGGAGATTGGATATTCAATTTCGAAGTTGTTAATGGCTCATGTAGCCACGATACCACCTTCACCATTACCTTCCACGAACAACCTGATCCGGGTATATCACATGATGGTACAACAGAGATTACTGCCGATACAGTGTTCGCATGCGGAACAACCGACTATATCGCCCTGGATAAAAGAACTTGTGATATTACGCCACTTACACATACATGGACTGTTTCCGGCGGTCTGTTCGCAAATGGTATGACCACAACAACCGGAAGCGCGGTTAAAGTAACGTGGGGCAATACTCCGGGTGGAGGTGCATTAATGCTTTTGAGCGAAATAACAGCATTACCTACTTGTTATGAACAAACATCAATAAGTATTGAAATAGAATTACCCACATTTGCCGGGCAGGTTAAATACTGGAACGAGTTTGAAACTTATATGCCTACTCCTTTCCCGACAGATATAAATGGAACTTACCCGCCTGACTATTTCTATGTGACTTTATACGAAGGTACTTGTGCTATGACTGAAATCGAAACTGTAATTATTGAGCCACGCCTCATGCCTGACCTGATTGAATTATTGTCGTATTTTGAATTTACTCTTCCAGTAGACGTATATGCCTGTGATGCAGAATTTCTCCTCAGGATTTGGGACGGTGGTTTATTATACGACCCGGGCTTCCCATCAAACGGATTTAACAGATATTTAGGCGCAAATTATACCTATAACAACTGGGGTGGTGTGAATGCTACCGATGCTCTTGCCCTTCAAAAAATGGCAACGAATATTGATATAAACGGCTCACCATATAATTATACATGGGTTGGACCTAATACACTTTCACCTCCTTATGGTTATTATTCAAAGGGTATAGCCGATGTAAATAACTCGGATGCCATTACCGCCCTTGATGCGTTGATTGCAAATTACCGTGCTGTTGGCCTCATTCCTAAATACCCGAGCGCCCAGTCAGGTATCATGTACTCACCCAACTTCGAGGTTACCGGTAGAATGGTGCCTTCATTACCATATATCACGTGGTCAGCTTACTTTGATAGTGTAGCTAATATTGATGATGTACCTTTCGCCCATAGTGATGAAGATTACCAGTACTACGACAGTGCTGTACATCATAAATATACAAGTGAAGCTATCCCATGGGAAGGAGACAACAATTATATGAACATTTACTACGAATGTCTTGGTGATATCAACGCCAGCTATGTACCTACAAGCGCTGGTTTCAAAGTTGAGCCCACCATGGAAATCTTCTACGAAAACCAATTAGTTGCAAACCAGGGTGATGTGCTAAGCATTCCTATCAGCCTCGACAAAAAAGCTACACTGGGAGCTCTTACGCTTAACCTGACTTACATGAACGATCTGATCGAAGTGATTGGTACAAACTACGAAAATGATTTCTTTAATATCAATCATGAAGAAGGATATGTCCGTATAGGATGGTTCAGCGTTGATGCAATTAATGTCAAGGCCAACGAAACCATTGCCATCATCAAGTTACGTGTACTGGCCGATATAGAACAAGGTACACGCCTGTTCGAACTCGGTGCCATGACTGAATTAGCTGATCCATCAGCTAACAGGATAGACGGTATCAACTTCAAAGCACTTGGTGTAACCACTGACAAAGGCGCATTGATTGGAACCGAACTGACTGCAAATAACTATCCTAACCCATTCACAAATAAAACTAATATCAGCTACACCTTGCCTGAAGCAGGTAAAGTTCAGGTGGTAATTTACAGTAAAATGGGACAGATAGTAAGCACTATTGTTGACCAGTCACAAGATGCCGGTCAACAAACAGTTGAATTTAACCATTCAGACCTTAATGCAGGAGTTTACTTCTACAAGATTACGCTCAATGGCCTGACTAAATATTACACAGTAACCAAGAGTATGGTTGTTGTAAAATAAATCCTGTTTAAACTGTTTCGGGAGCAATCCCGAAACAGTTTATTCAAACAAAAATCATTGAAATAACAGTTTTTTAAGAATTTAGTAAAAACAATATGTTTCATCAACTTCACATAAGAGCAAGAATCCTCACAGCAGTCTGGCTGTTGGCCTTATGGGTACTTATGCTTCCGTATGCTGCAGGTCAGCACACAGTAAGCATAGGCAACCGGGCAGGATGTGCTTTAAGTGAAGTTCTGATGCCTGTTGACGTAAGTAAATTCAACGATGTATCTACCTTTACTTTTTACATCGATATTAATACGGAAGCAGTGTCCTTGCTTGCTATAGAAAACATAAATCAGGCTCTTTCATCCGGCAATCTGGAAAGTAACGTAAATTTAGCTGAGCATACCATTATTGTAAATTGGTTTGCAATGTCGCCCGCTAATATCAGTAGCGGAAAATTATTCGACATGCGTGTATTGCTTAAAGAAAGCCCTGCTTTGTTCAGCTTTTCTGAGAATTGCGAAATTGCCCTTTCAGACTTGTCTGTAGTTGAGAACGTGGTTTACAACAACGGTACTCTGGTAGCTTTTAGCACAATACCGGTTGATCCGCCAACAACTACCGTAATTATGGGTGGTACTGCAAGTTTTATGTTACCTTTGATAAGCGGTGTTGATTACCAATGGCAGGAAAGTATTGACAGCGAGTGGATAAACCTCAGCGAGGGTTACTATTATACAGGAGTACTTACTCACGAGTTGAGTATCTTATCAGCTCCTATGGCTTTCAACAATCACCTATACAGATGTTTGTTATCGAATGAGGATTGTAATGAAGCAACCAATGAAGCTCAGTTATTTGTAACCCAGGTTGGCATTGACGAACAGGAGCGTGAGGATCAAAAATCCCTGCTCCTTGTTTATCCCAATCCTGCCGGTGATCGGATTACATATATTATATGTGCTTCTGTTCAGCATGCAGAGTTGCGTTTGATAGATTCCAATGGTCATATAGTTTTGCTCGAAAAAATCGCAAACCTGAATTCCGGTGCACCGCAAAATCTCAATATTGGTAAGCTGACACCCGGAGTTTATATGTTGCAATTGCTGAACCAAAACAAGATAATGGACTCGATGAAAATTGTAAAAAAATGATTTTGTTAAGGATAAATTTAGTTATTAACAATTAAAATAAATAATATGAAGAAAAAAATATTTCAACTAATTTTGGTGCTAATGTTTGCCATGCCGGGTGTAATGAATGCCCAGACAGTGGAGATAGATTCTGTTACCATGGCTCCGGGTGATATTCTGGTGCCGGTTTACATGAATAGCTTTACAGGAAGCAATGGTAATGTAGCAGCAATAACACTGACTATAGAGTACGATTCTGACCTGATGTCTTTCGTAAGTATCGAAAATATCCATGCTTCATTTACCGGTTCATGGTATTATATGCCAGGTGCTGATCCCTTGATCATTACATATGTGGCACCAACCGGAGCCGGACATGATATTGATGGTAAACTGCTGGATATCAAGTTTAACTATTTGGGAGGGTTTTCAACAGACGTGACTTTTGATGCAATTAATTGCGAAATTGCAAATAACAACATGGAAATTATTAGCACATCTTATGAAAACGGTTTTGTGCAGCAATCAGTTGCATATTGGACTATTAGTATGGATAGTTTAACCGAACCTATTGGCAATACAGTAAACATGCCTGTAACTATTATAAATACCGGTTCCGATGCTGTTGATGCTATTACCTTGAAAATAGCTTACGACGAAACTCAACTGGCTTATACAGGAATAGTGGAAGATGCTATCACAGGCGTAACTCCTAATGTTGCCGGTGGTGTGCTTACACTCAACTGGACAGGTACAGCTCTAAATTTTACAACTTTAGACACTCTTCTCAATATTCAGTTTACATATTATGGAGGCAATGCAGATGTGGAGTTTATTCCGGGATGTGAAATTTCCGGTGGACTTACATTGTTAGCTACCGATTATATAAATGGCTATGTTGAACCTACGGCACAGTCTGCTTTCCTAACAATTCAATCAGTTGGTGGTACAGCAGGTAATCCTGTTAATGTTCCTATTGTTGCCGATGATATATTTCAAACAGTGGGCTCAATTGCCCTTAATATCAGTTACGACAACAGTAAGCTAATCTATACAGGATATACAGCAAACCAATTATCTGATTGGGATGTAAATGGTAATGTTCCTGGCGTGATAACAATTGATTGGAGCAATAGCAGCGGTTCTGCCATTATAGATGATGCTGACCTTATCACACTTAATTTTAATTATAGTGGTGGTGTAGCCTTAATTGAATTTGAACCCGGCTGTGAATTGAAAACAAATAACCTGGTAACCATTCCGGTTACCTTCAATGATGGACTTGTAAGTGACCTTAAAGTGAGTGGTGTGCTGAAATATGCAAACACTGCCGGTGCTGTTCGCCCATTAGCTAATTCAACAGTATATCTGAAATCAGCTGGTGGTACTATTATTGATCAGGATAATACAGATGCTTCCGGTAATTATGAGCTTACTGGAGTAATACCCGGCAGCTATTTGCTGGATGCTTCTACAACAATTGATGCACAATATAGCTATGACGTAACAGATGCATATATAATATATGGCATAGGTAGTACGCTTACCGGATTGAAAGCCTTGGCTGCAGATGTTAATCAAGTCGGAGGAGTTGACGTAACTGACGCTTACATTGTATATGGTAGCTGGCTTGCAGGCAATGTTAAAGTACCTGCATGGGTTGCTCCCGATTGGATTTTTGAGAATCCATCAATTACTGTTGTCAGCAGCAATGTTTCACAAGATATTTCTGGTATTTGTTCAGGAGATGTGGATACTTCATTTATACCTTAAATAGATAAAAAAATTTTTATTAACTGAAAATATAAAACAATGAAACGATTAATTTTATTTTTAAGTATGCTGGTGCTCTTTAATATTGGAACAACAGCTCAAACGCTATCTACCACCACATTCTCGACTGCTCTTGGGAATCTGCCAGCTGTTGGTAGCAATTTTGCAATTCCTGTTGATGTTACGGGTATAGGAGATATATTTACATTAACCATCTATATCAGCTACAATCCTTCAGTTATTGCTTACACGGGCTTCACCAATGGTGCTGTTCCTAACATAACTATTACAAATGAAACTTCAACGATATTAAAGGTTCTTGTAAGTGGTGCTTTCCCTGCTGGAGTGAATATTCCGGACGGAAAACTGTTGGATCTGTTATTTGATTTTTATGGAGGTGATTCTGAATTTACATTCAATACGGTGGAAACTGGCACATATACATCATCTTTGTTGAACACTTCATATGTTCCATATGATTTTGTAGATGCAGATGTAACCAATGGTGGTGTATTTGGTGGTTATGTTGCCAATACCATTACAAGTGGTACCTGGGGAACGTCTACGAACTGGAGCCTGGGTGTTGTACCGAATTCCTATCATAATGTTACAGTAGATGATGCTAAAGGTGTCGTAACCATTGCTGCTGATGCTACCGCTAATGATGTAACCATTGCAGATGGTGGACAGCTTACGCATAATACAGCAACGACACTAACTGTTGGTGGGGATTTCAAAATTGAATCAGGTGGCTCTTATATCCAGAACGGAACACTGACTGTTACAGGAACGACCAGTGCCGAGCGCTATATTGCTGCTGCTGACTGGAGCAATAATCTTGATGGATGGCATTTGTTGTCATCACCGGTGGCAAGTCAGGCAATCAGTGGAACTTTCACGCCTACAGGTGCAGGAAATGATTATGACTTCTACAGGTGGAATGAGACTTCCTATACCTGGGAGAACCAAAAAGTACATGGCTTTAGTCCTTTTGTTGTTGGTAAAGGTTATTTAGTAGCTTACGAGCAAGCAGGAACTAAAACATTTTCCGGTACTTTAAACATAGCTGATATAACAACATGGACTAATCTTACAAGAACTACTCCTGGAGATACTATGGGTTGGAATTTAATTGGCAATCCATATCCATGTGCTATAGAGTGGGGCGGCGCCAATTGGTCGCTAAACAACATTGCAGCAATTGCGAAAGTTTGGAATGAAGCAAGCAGTGCTTATATTGATATTTATCCCAGCCCTACCTCTCCTTACATTATTCCTGCAATGAATGGAATTATGGTTCAGGTTACTGTTGTAGCAGGTGGTTCTCTTATAATTCCTGCAGCTGACCGTACTCATAGTACTACAGGCTGGTACAAATCAGATGACCAGCGAATTTTGTTGGTATCACATGATTTAGACTACGGTGAATTGGCACAGCAAAGTGTTGTTCGCTTTAATGAAGCTGCCACAGAAGGTTATGATCCGGAATTTGATTCTCATTTCCTTCAAGGTTACGCTCCTGTTTTCTATTCTGTTGCAGAAGGTAAATATCTATCAACGAATACTTTGCCTGAGTGGAGTACAGAATTGGTTGTGCCATTTATGTTTGAGAAAAATGGCTCATCCAACTTCAATATCGAACTGGCTGAAACCATTGAAGGATATGATGTATTCCTGAAAGACCTTAAAGAAAATACCACAGTTAACCTGAGTGAAATTACCAATTATGCTTTCACTTCTGAAGAAGGTGATGACCCTGCACGTTTTGAAATCTTATTTGGTGTTGTAGGTATTGACGATATTGATGCACTGTCGGCTGCTAATGTTTACAGCTATAATAATAAAATTATTATTTCCAATGTAACAGGTGCCACTAACATGGATATCTTCAATATTCAAGGACAGATGGTTGACAACTTCAGCTTCAATAGTACTGGTTTTGAAGAAATAATTGTTGATTTACCATCAGGTATTTACATGGTTCGTTTATCCAATAGCGGAGAAATAAAAACATCAAAAGTATTTGTAAAATAATCCTCTTAAATAATAGTTATGAGAAAAAAAATATTAAAATCAATATTTGTATTTAGCTTCGCACTTATGGTTTGTGGGCTAATGGCTCAGCCATTGCCACCGGAAGACGGTCACGGAGGTGTAGTTGATTCTCCACCAGGTGGTGGAGCACCCATTGGCAGTGGCATTTTTATACTGATGGGACTTGGCGCCCTTTATGGTGGCAAAAAGGTGTATGATCTTAAGAAGAAAAAACTTCTTGATTAAAATTGTATTTTACTGGTAACTTGTATCCGGTAGCCGGTCATTAAAGACTTGTTACCGGTTACTTCTTGCTGGTTTGTTCTTTTTTTTATTTGTCAATAAACAATAAACAATAAACAATAATCAATAATCAAGCCATTCGTGCTTAAGCCCGTGTCTTTTAGTTGTAGAGAGAATGATAAGATCAGCAAAATAAAATTTATGAAATACTATTTGAAGATAGTTATTTTATATATTTTTACATCCTTAACAACAATACTTCCCGGGCAAATTACATACCCACAATTGCCAATAGAAGCGCAAGGACAGAACTGCGAAAGCAATAATCCAACAATAATAATACATGATACCATTGTGTCTCCGGGTGAAGTAGTGCTGCAAATGGATGCTCTGAACTTTGTCGGAGAAAATGGACAAGTAGCTGCAATTACGCTCCACATTGATATTGATACGAACCGG
>Ga0257139_1000081_pt1 | contig 9520 bp, 4 predicted proteins | sample saktaT_15_FD_193543 | JGI IMG/M metagenome (GOLD analysis project Ga0257139, IMG submission 193543) | Metatranscriptome of saline water microbial communities from Sakinaw Lake, British Columbia, Canada - sak_2010_1_5_80m (Metagenome... | ecosystem: Environmental > Aquatic > Non-marine Saline and...
CCGGTATTGTCACTGGCCGAGTCGCCGCCGCCCTCCTCAAACCTCCACCAGCCGATGAGGTCCGCTCTCGCGGTGCTCGTCGAAACGAGGCTCAGACAAAACACAACAAGAACCACATAAATCGACTGCTTACACATAATAGATGTCCTCCTAAAAACAATGAAAAATTAGTTGACGCCTTTTTTTGTTTCTTATACCGCATTCGTCATCCCGACACTCCAACAATATCAAAGGAGGATTATCAAAGCAACTGAAATCCGGGCGCGCCGGGGTGACTTTCTCTTTTTTTACATATCTATTGTTCTATTTTGCTCGTCGTCAGCATTTAAGGTTGATCCAGTCGGATATCATCGAAATACATTGTCCCCGTGCCGCCGGGTGCCGTCATGCCGGATTTGCTTCCCAGGCCAATGACCAGCTTATCAACGTCACTCAGGTCGATTCCACGGTCGGCAAAATTTTGCAGCGGAATGGCCCACTTCGTCCAGGCGAGTGTCAGTGCAACGTTTGCATCCTCATTGGGCACCACGGCAGGCATACCGGTGCGGTTGGCGAGAGCGACATACAACGGCTCGGTATCATTATCCGAACCGCCCCTGAACCAGAGTGACAACTCTCCAACGCCTGTCTGCGTCCAGTCCCGCGGCGCCGTTAATGTGAACGTCGCTTCCGAATTCCTGACGCCGCCCACGTTGTAGTAGAGAAGCGGCATGGATTGTAAGCCGCTGTGGACAATTCCCGAAGTACTTCGGGACTCGGCATACGGGGGCAGTAAATAACCGACCTGCGCGCCATTATCAGCGATACCAAAGCCATCGATCCATGTTTGCCAGATGGCCTGTCCCGCCGCGTCATTATTCGTATAGCCCTCGAAGTCATCCACAAGAAGGAAAACGCCCGTCGTGAAGCTCCAGAGAGGACCTGTTGACGTATGACCCTGACTATCGACTTCATCGACGCGCCAGTAGTAAGGTGTCTGCGGCTCAAGCAATCCGGGATCAAAACTTTCAGCGCCCAGCGCTCTTGAACCTATGTACTCGGTCGAACTCGTATCGGCGTTGTGTACGGCTTCTTTGTCCGTGCCGAAGTAGAGCTGGTGCGAGGCGGCGCTATCGGCCGGCATCCAGCTCAGAATCACATTCATCCCCGCATCCGTGGCGCCATTCACCGGCTTCGGATTCCCGACGGCACCGGGCGTCGTAAAGCTCCAGATATCGCCCTTGTACGTTACGAAGGCGTCAAACTCATCGACGCGCCAGTAATAAACCTTCTCCAATTCGAGCGGGCCGGGCGCATAGGGTGCCAATCCCTTCGGGAGACCTCCGGTGGCGTCGTTCACGTCGTCGAAGTTGTCGCCGAAATAGACCGTGTGCAGTTTCGCCCCGTAACCCGGCGTCCAGCTCAAAGTGACATTGTCCGGACCGACAAACCCGGCGCCGTCAGGGGGATCGGGATCATATGCTGTTGTCGATGGGAGCCAGAAGCTCCAGACGTCACCCGTGTACTTTGTTGTGCCGTTCGCTTCGACCTCATCGATTCGCCAGTAATACGTCGTGCCCGGAACGAGGCCGTCCGGCAAGGGATGTCCGGCGAACCCGACAACGAAGTGTAAGGCGGTTTGGTTGCCTTGAAACATCTCACCCGTGCCGTTTCTGACGTCGTCGAAGCGGGTGCCGAAGTACACGTCGTGCGAAGCCGCCGTATCCCCCGGCGACCATCCAAGGCTTATCCACGTACCCTTATAGAGAGCGTTGTCGGCCGGAGCGGGGTCATACGCTTTATGACCGGCCACCAATCCCCTGATCTCGTTTAATGTCAGTACCCCATCGTAGAGACGGACGTCATCGACAAGACCGGGGAAGTAATTGGATTCGCTGAGTTTGGCACCGATTCTCACCTGGTCTATCGTACCGAGCGCTCCGGCGTCGCTGCCGACCTCCTCGCCGTCCAGATACCAAGTCCCGCCGGCACCGTCATACGCAAGAGCGAAATGGTGCCACTCGGTATTCAGCTCGCAAATGAAAGCATCCCACCCTTGCGCGTGTACGACGTAGTTGCCCGCGTCATCCACTTCTATGTCGAAATACGTGCCGTCCGTGCTGCCGTCCGGGGCGAAGCCGAAGACGCTCGTCCAGCTTGGTATGGCGGTCGTGCTCGCTCTCGCCCAGCCGGCAAGTGTTCTCCGGTCGGCTCCGCTTATCCCGACACTACCGATGTTCACGTAATCCCCTTCGCCGTCGAGCTGAAGCGCCCCATTTATCTTTCCGGCTACCCACGTCGGATTACCTCGGAGGGTACCATTGTGTCCTCTGCCGCTTGCATCACGTGCGACCGTTCCGGATGTTTCGTCAAGCTTCCACCAGCCGACCAGAGCGGCGTTCGCCGGATCGCTTGCGCCGACCAGAATAAGCCACAGCCCGAAAACACCGAGGACGGAAGATAGATGACAGAAGACGGATGACTTCCGACTTTGGACGTTCAATCTCTTACACATAGTCGTCCTCCTTCAAATGATAATACGTAAGGGCAATCCCACGTGGTTGCCCTGGGCAGCACCGTAAGGTCCCGCAAGGGACGCCCGAGGCGGAAACGATCGATACAGGCCCCAGACTCATACAGGTTACATGTGACTTCGACGAAAAAAGAGTTTACTCATCAGCCGTATCACTCGGTCGATACAACCGGATATCGTCGAAGTACATGGTCCCCGAGCCGCCGGGTGTCACCAAGCCGGATTTGTTACCCAAGCCAATAGCGATCTTATCCACGTTACTCAGGTTGATCCCCTGGTCCGCAAAGGCCTGTAACGGAACACGCCACTGGACCCAGTCATCGATCGTGGCCGCAGCCGGATCATCGTGGGCCACCACCGCGGGGGAGCTCCCGATACCATCGGGATTGGAAACCGCCACATACAGCGGCTCGGCGGCGTTGCTGGCGATCCCGATATCCTGGCTCGTCCACTGCCCGGTGACCGTGCCGGTCGTCCGAACATTGGAGAACTTGGCTTCGCATACGACACCGGCTTCATGTGACGTCAACGCCAGGCCAATATAGACGTTCGACGACATCGGAATGTACTGTGGATTCCACGTCATCGCCTGCCAGGTGGTTCCATTGCTGGAATAATAGCCTCTGAAATTGCCTGCGGTGTCACGTTCTATCTTCACCCGGTAGGGCGCCGTGATCGCCGTTTGCGCGCTGGTGGCTACATCGGTGTCGCTCGTGGCGGCCGCATCGGCGGTCGTCCTCGCCTGGAACCGGCAGCCGTTGGCTGGTGTGATATAGACCGCGGCGAATTTCGAGCCGGGTTCCAGTGTTTCACGGATCATCACGCCGGCCTTGGCCCAATCGTTTGTGTTCTGAACGCGGAGCACCTGGGCTTCCATCGATCCGACACCGGTCAGAACCTTATACGCATAGTGGAACTCATCGACGGTGTTCCAAATATCCACTCCCGCTGCAGTCAACGAGTAGGTTCCCGCCGGGGCTTCTATGAAACTGCCGACGGAGGTGGGGTTGCCTCTGAACCATAACGACAATTCCGCCACTTCCTGCTCGGTCCAGTCGCGTGTCGAGGTCAACGTCAGAACCGCCTCTGAATTCGTGACACCGGCCGTGTTGTTGTAAAGCAGTGGCATGGACTGCAAACCGCCATGAACAATTCCCGAAGTACTTCGGGACTCGGCATACGGAGGCAGTAGATAGCCGACCTGCGAACCGTTATCCGCTATGCCAAAGCCATCGATCCAGGCCTGCCAGATGGCTTCGCCGTCTGCGTCATTGTCGGTATAGCCCTCAAAATCATCAACGAGAAGATAGTCGGCCACAGTAAAGTTCCAGATGTTCCCTTTGCTGATCGTTCCGTCGGTATTCACCTCATCAATGCGCCAGTAGTAGGGTCCGCCGCCCCAGTCAACGCCTTCAGGGGGAGTATAACGGGTCTCGCTCTGACGGCCTCGATAGGTGCCGGACGTGTCGGATGCGTCAGCATTCTCCACGGTATTTTTACCCATGCCGAAGTACACGTCATGCTGATCGGCTTGTTCTCCCGGCGACCAAGTGAGGGGTATCGCCGCGTTGATGTCGGGTGTGGACCGATGGTCCGGGCTCGGATTATAGGCAAGTGTCAAGTCACCTCGCATAACGTCCTTAATTTCATCCTGCGTCAGTGCTCGGTTATAGATGCGAGGATCGTCTATCATCCCGAGAAAGCTGCGAGTCGCCCCTTCCTGCGTCCTTCCGATAACGACGCTATCCGTATCGGTCGCCCCCGGCAACGTAATTCCCCCTCCTCCTTCACCGGCGGGTTCTCCGTTGATGTAATACTCGTGTCGCCCATCGACGACCATCGCAGCGACATGAACCCATTCATCGAGCGGTACTTGCTCTGCGCTCGAAGAACCAACGTAAGCTCCTTCGCTTGTTGTACTGAAATGGAGGGTGCCCGCGGCTTGTGTATAAAGGCTGTACGACCGGGTACTGTTTCCTTTTGCGATAATTCCCTGGTAGTCCTGACCTGGAGGGCCGGTATGCCTTGTCGTATTTATCCATGCCATCACGCTCACTTCGTTGTCAACCGTCAGAGTGTCGTCGTGTGGCACTTCGACCCAGTCATTCACACCATCGAACTCCAGCGCATCGCCGTCAAATCCCGCTACCCACTGCGGACCGTTTCGGAGTTTGCCATGGTTGCCGTGGCCGGACGAATCGAGAACGGTATCACCGGAACCTTCTTCGAACTTCCACCAGCCCACGAGATTGGGATCCGTCATCGTTATATAGGGTAGAGTCGTGAAGCTCCAGACGTTTCCTTTATGCGCGGCGGCGCCGTCGAACTCATCGACGCGCCAGTAATACGTTTTGTCCGGTTCAAGGGGCCCGGGGTCGTAAGATGCAGCGGGTGCGGGGATCCCCGCGACGGCGGTATTGACGTCATCGAAATTATCGCCGAAATACACCGTGTGCAGTTTTGCCCCCAGACCCTTCGACCAAGTCAGCGTCACTTCCGAGTCTACAAACCGGACGCCGTCGGCCGGATCGGGATTGTAGGCTTTTCTCGGCGGGATGAAGAAGCTCCAGACCGGACCTTTCCAGGGACTGTCGGGATTCGTGTCACTAACCTCATCGACTCGCCAGTAGTAGGTCGTTCCCGGAACAAGCCCTTCCGGATAGGCGAATCCGGGAAAGCCGGCCACAAAGAACGTCGAGCTTTGATTGCCTTGGAATGTATCGTTAACACCGTCGTTCACGTCGTCAAAATTATCGCCCATATACACATCGTGAGAGTCGGCATAATCTCCCGGCCTCCAGGAAAGCGTGATCCACGTATCCTCATGAATCGTCCCGTCGGGCGGATTGGGACTCGAGGCCGCTGGTAATCCTTCCCCGGTCATGGCAAGCTGAACCTCATCCTGTGTCAGTCCCCGCATGTAGATGCGCACGTCGTCGATCATCCCGAGAAAGCTCCGGTTCGCACCCTCCTGCGTCCTGCCAATCACCACGTTAGCCGTATCAGCCGTTCCCGGCAACACGACTCCTGATCCACTCGTACCGGCCGGTTCCCCGTTGATATAAAATTGATGCTCACCTCCCACGACGATCGCGCAGACGTGCACCCATTCGTTGAGTGGGACCGTCGTACTACTATTACTACCAATACCCGCTGTGCTAAAATGAAGATAGCCGCTGGAATTGGTATAAAAACTGTACGAGCGGGGATTATTGGATTTCGAAAGAATCCCCTGCCAGCCTTCACCATTTGGACCTTCATGTCTCGGTGTATTGATCCAGGCCATCACGGTCACTTCGTTGTCCGCCGTGAGGTTCTCGTTGTGCGGCACGTCCACGAAGTCATCGACCCCGTCGAACTGCAAAGCCCCCGCGATTCTCCCGGTCACCCACTGTGGATCGCCCTGGAGAGTCCCGTGGTTGGCGTTGCCGCTTGAATCAGCGGCTCTGGTTCCGGAGCCGTCGTCGAGCTTCCACCATCCGACTAAATCCGCTCTGCCCGTATTCGACAGAATGATACTTAGAATCATGACAAAAGAAATGAAACATACCGCTTTTTTGCGCACGGTAACCTCCTTTCTTAAGGCCTCGTATAAAAAGGTCTAAGTGCCTAAAGGATTAAGAGCGACCTCGCCACCCTTTAAACCACTTTAGGCACTTAAACTTTAACTTACTTTTGTTACTTATGGCTTATACAACCGAATGTCGTCAATATAGATTGTTCCTGTACCTCCCGGCGCCGGCATATTGGCCCCGGTACCCAGGCCGATCGCAATCTTGTCAACATTTGTCAGGTTGATGCCCTGATTGGCGAAGGTTTGGAGCGGGATCTCCCACTCCGTCCATGCGCCTATCTGTGCGGCGGTCGGATCCTCATAGGCCACAACCGCCGGCGCGCCGGTGCTGTTTGAGATCGCCACATACAGCGGCTCGGCGGCGTTAGCTCCGCCGCCCTTGAACCAAAGCGACAGTTTCGCGACGCCTTCGGCCGTCCAGTCACGTGTTGTCGTCAACGTCAGGGTCGCCTCCGAATTCGTGACCGGGAAGGTATTTTCGTAGATCAGCGGCATCGACTGGGCGCCACCATGAATGTTTGTCTGTTCGGCATACGGGGGCAACAGATAGCCAACCTGGGCGCCGTTCGTAGGAACGCCGAAGCCGTCGATCCAGTGTTGCCAGACGGCCATACCAGACGCATCGTCATCGGTATAGCTCTCGAAGTCGTCTACCAGGAGGAAGCCCCCCGTCGTAAAGCTCCAGAGTGGCCCTTTTGCCGTATTGCCCTGGCTGTCCACTTCGTCCACGCGCCAGTAAAACGTGGTATTCCAGGCGAGCGAGCCTGGATCGAAGCTTTCCGAACCAAGTGCCCGGCTGCCTTGATACTCCGGCGAGGTCGTATCGGCGGTGCGTACAGCTTCTTTGTCCGTGCCGAAGTAGAGTTGATGCGAAGCGGCGCTATTAGCGGCTGTCCAGGTTAAAATGGGTGTGGGCGTCACTTCCATGGCGCCGTTCGCCGGCCACGGATTCCCCACGGCGCCCGGCGTCGTAAAGCACCAGACGTCGCCTTTATGCGTCTCTATGGCATCGAACTCATCGACGCGCCAGTAATAGACCTTCTCTTCTTCGAGCGGGCCGGGGTTGTAGCTGGTGATCCCCATCGGCATCCCACCGGTGACGTCGTTCACGGCGTCATAATCGTCACCGAAATAAACCGTATGTAATTTGGCGCCGAAGCCCGGCGTCCAGCTCAACTCGACATCCAGCTCGACGAATTCGGCGCCGTCGGCCGGATCGGGATTATAGGCCGTTTTGGGAGGAATTGAGAAACTCCACACTTCGCCTTTCCACGGGCTTTCCGGATGGAGGTCATTGACCTCGTCGATCCGCCAATAATACGTCGTTCCCGGTACGAGGCCGTCGGGATAGGCAAATCCGGGAAAACCGGCCACATAAAACGTCGAGCCCTGATTGCCTCGGAACGTCTCGCCCGTGCCGTTGTCTACATCGTCGAAATTGTCACCCAGATATACATCATGGGAGACGGCAAAATCTCCCGGCTTCCATGAGAGGGTCACCCAGGTATCTTTATGCGTGGCTCCGTTGGCCGGGCTGGGGCCGAAGGCCTGGGGCACTCCTTCACCGGACATGGCGCTCTGAACCTCCTCTTGCGTCAGTCCGCGGCGGTAGACACGAACATCGTCGATCATCCCGAGAAAGCTACGGGTCGCGCCTTCTTGAGACCTGCCAATAACCACATTCGCCGTATCGTCGGCACCGGGTAACACTGTTCCCGCTCCGCCCGTGCCGGCATCTTCACCGTTAATGTAATATTGGTGCTGGCCGCCGATGACCATCGCACAAACGTGTACCCATTCATTGAGCGGCACCTGGCTCGAACTTGTAGTACCGATATAGCCACTGTCCGGTCCCACGCTAAAATGGAGAGTGCCGGGGGAGTAGGTATACAGGCTATACGAGCGGTTGGGACTGTTGCCCTTTGCCACAATTCCCTGCCACTGCTCACCGTTCGGACCTTCATGTCTTTCAGTATGTATCCAAGCCATAACGGTCACTTCGTTGTCCACCGTCAGGCTCTCGGCGTGTGGCACATCCACGAAGTCATCGACGCCGTCAAGTAGGATCGCTTTGCCAAGTTGTCCGGCGGTCCATGTCGCGTCGCTCTGGAGAGTGCCGTCGTTACCGTTGCCGCTTGCGTCCAGAGCGGTCGTTCCAGAGCCGTCGTCGAGCCGCCACCAGCCGACAAGATCCGGATCAACGGCTCTGGCCGCACTCGTCAGAACGAGACTGAGAACCACGGCATAAAAAATAAGGTGAGTCAATTTTCTACACATAAAAAAACCTCCTTCATTTAAAGTGATTAATAATGTTCAGAGCATATACATTATTTTCGTCCATATTCGCCTGCGACTTTCGTTTACGTCCCGAAATAACCTCTTTTCTTCGAGCCTTAAATGAAAAGGTTTAAGTGCCTAAAGTGACACGTAAGTGTCATCCTGAGGCGCAGCCGAAGGATCTGGCCCACGAAAAGGAGATTCTTCGCTGCGCTCAGAATGATCCCGATGTACATCGGGACCCCTAAGGGGCAAGCTGTCACTTTAGCTCACTTTAGTCACTTATGGCCGATACAGCCGGATGTCATCAACGTACATCGTTCCCAAGCCGCCCGGCGCCGTCATATTGGCTCCAGTGCCCAGGCCAATCGCAATCTTGTCAACGTTCGTCAGGTTAATACCCCGGTCGGCGAAGGCCTGGAGTGGGATTACCCACTGCGTCCACAACCCGTTCTTTGCGATGGTCGAATCATCATGGGCTACGACCGCCGGTGTGCCGGTGCTATTGGAGATTGCCACGTACATCGGCTCGGCGGCGTTGGCCGCACCGCCCCGGACCCAAAGCGACAGTTCCGCAACGCCTTCGGCCGTCCAGTCGCGCGTCGTCGGCAACGTCAGCGTAGCCTCCGAGTTCGTGACCGGGAATGTGTTTACAAAAAGCAGCGGCATCGACTGGGCGCCGCTATGGACGATCGTCTGCTCGGCATACGGGGGCATCAGGTAGCCGACCTGCGCGCCGTTTGTAGAAACACCGAAGCCGTCGATCCAGTGTTGCCAGATGGCTTGGCCGGACACATCGTCATCGGTATAGTCCTCGAAGTCGTCCACCAGAAGGAAGCCACCCGTCGTAAAGCTCCATAGCGGGCCTTTCGCCGTATTGCCCTGGCTGTTGATTTCGTCCACGCGCCAGTAGAACGTGGCATTCCAGGCGAGTGCTCCCGGATCGTAGCTTTCCGAACCGAGTGCCCGGCTGCCTTTGTACTCCGGCGAGCCGGTATCGGCGGTGCGTACAGCTTCTTTGTCCGTGCCGAAGTAGAGCTGGTGCGAGGCGGCGCTATCGGCTGCTGTCCAGCTTAAAATGGGTGTGGGCGACGTTTCCACGGCGGCGTTCGCCGGTCGCGGATTCCCGACGGCGCCCGGCGTCGTAAAGCACCAGA
>Ga0257139_1000083_pt1 | contig 9508 bp, 4 predicted proteins | sample saktaT_15_FD_193543 | JGI IMG/M metagenome (GOLD analysis project Ga0257139, IMG submission 193543) | Metatranscriptome of saline water microbial communities from Sakinaw Lake, British Columbia, Canada - sak_2010_1_5_80m (Metagenome... | ecosystem: Environmental > Aquatic > Non-marine Saline and...
CAAAAGATGAAGCACAGTCAATCAAAGAGAAGATCGAAGCTGAAGGTGGCTCTGTAGAGATTAAGTAGATAATGACGTGTTCTCTAACACATTTCATTCAAACACTAATAGACTCTTCATTCACACGAATGAAGATGTCTTATGCTGAATAAGGAGCACATGAAGGAAAGAAAAAGCTTTTCTAAAATGGCTGAAAGTCTTCACGGTTTTGAATTGCCTGATGTAAAGATTCCCAATCTGCTTACTATGCAGATGGGCTCCTATGCCAAATTTTTGCAAAAGGACATTCTGCCCGAAAAAAGAGAAGATATCGGCTTGCAGGAAGTATTTAATCATCATTTCCCTGTCGAGGATACGCAAGGGCAATTTCTGCTGGAGTTCATTCAATATAATGTTCTCAAGGAAAAATATACTCCTGATGAATGTATTGAGCGAAACCTGACCTACAGTTCTCCATTGAAGGTTAAATTCCGTTTAACGACCTTTGAGAAGACTGTAGCTGGTGAACAGCAGAGAATTAAAAGCGTAAAAGAAAAAGACCTTTTCCTCGGTGAGATTCCAATGATCACCGATACGGGAACCTTCATTATTAATGGTGAGGAGCGGGTGATCATAAGTCAGCTCCATCGTTCTCCAGGTGTCACTTTTACCAGTGAAACTCATGGAAGCGGCAAGGTTCTTTATAACGCAAAGGTCATTCCAGTACAGGGCTCATGGTTTCAATTCCTTACAGACACTCAGGATGTAATTTATATTCTTATTGATAAACGGCATAAAGTACCTGTGACGACTATTCTTCGATGTCAGGGTCTTTCTGACAATAATTCAATCAGAAAAACTTTTTATACTCCCCAAGAACTCAATCTTACAAAGGAAGAATTTCTTGAGAGAGTTCTATTTGAAGACATTATTGATAAAAAGAGTGGCGAGGTAATTGCTGAAGGTGGTGCGCTTCTTACGGAAGGTCTTGTTGATAAGATACTGAATGCTAAGGTCAAGAAGGTTAAGGTTATTCACGAAAGTCAAGAAGATGAGCGAAAGATCGTTGAAAGTACTCTTGCCAAAGATCCTACAGCTTCAGAAGAAGAAGCTCTTAAATTTATCTATAATATTATTCGTCCTGGAGAAGAACCTCCAATTGATACAGCACGTGAACTCATTAATAGGATATTCTTCAATCCTAAGAGATACAGTCTCGGTGAAGTTGGAAGGTATAAACTAAACAGACGCCTTCATCTTGATATCCCAATTGAAACACAAATACTTACACAGGATGATTTCATTGCGATTATTAATGAAATAGTTCGTTTGTATAAAGGGATCAGCACAACTGATGATATTGATCATCTCAGTAATCGCCGTGTTAGTGGCGTAGGTGAACTTGTCGCCAATCAGTTCTCAATAGGACTTTCCCGGATCGCGAGAATTGCACGTGAAAGAATGACTCTTAGTTCCAATGAAGATGCATCAATACTGGGCTTAGTGAATACCAATGCCTTGATGGCCGTGGTGAATTCCTTCTTTCTAACAGGTGAACTTTCTCAGTTCATGGAGCAGACAAATCCTCTTGCAGCAATCACTCATATGCGACGTTTGAGTGCATTGGGTCCAGGTGGACTAACTAGAGAGCGAGCTGGTTTTGAAGTACGTGACGTGCACTATTCACATTATGGAAGAATTTGCCCAATTGAAACCCCAGAAGGACCAAATATCGGTCTTCTAACCTCACCTGCTATCTATGCACGTGTGAATAAATTCGGTTTTTTAGAAACACCATATATTAAGGTAGAAAACGGCAGAATAACTAATCAGGTTGATTATCTCGACCCAACTCAAGAAGAGAACATGAAGATCGCACAAGCGGGTATTGAAGTTGATAAAGAAGGTAATATCGTCAACGATATGGTATTCTGCTTGACAGGTAGCGACTTTGTACGTGTTCCAAAAGAAAATGTTGATTATATAGATTCTTCCAGACAACAGATCGTAAGTGTTTCTGCTGGACTGATACCTTTCCTTGATCATGATGATGCAAACCGAGCATTGATGGGATCCAACATGCAGCGACAAGCTGTACCTCTCATCAAACCAAAGCCGCCAATTGTCGCCACTGGAATTGAAAAATTAGTTGCTCAAGACTCAGAGCTTGCAATTAAAGCTCCCTTTGATGGAGAAGTTGAAAAAGTTTCTTCGGATGAGATCGTTCTTAAGAGAATTCTCAAAGATGATGAGAAAGAATCAATTTCAGCACTGGAAGATAAGAGAACCTTTAAACTTAAAAAATTCCAGCGAACAAATCAGGAAACCTGTATTAATCAGCATCCAGAAGTTGTTGTGGGACAGAAAGTCAAAAAGGGTGAACTGATCACTGATGGTCCTGCAATTAAGAATGGTGAGCTTGCTCTTGGTACTAATATGATCGTGGCATTCATGCCTTGGTATGGTTACAATTATGAAGATGCAATAATCATTAACGAAAAAGTTGCTCGCGAAGATGAGCTTACCTCAATTTATATTGAGGAACTTGAAGTGCTAGTACGCAGTACTCGAGAAGGAGACGAAGAACTCACTGATGATATTCCCAATGTGCCGAAATTCGCATTAAGAAACCTTGACAAAACTGGTGTTGTACGTGTCGGCTCTCATGTCAAATCCGGCGACATATTGGTTGGAAAGATAACTCCAAAGTCTTCAAATATTGATCAGTCGCCTGAGGAAAAATTAATGCGAGCATTATTTGGAGAACGTGCTGGTGATTTCTCTGATACTTCATTGAAAGCAAAGCCAGGTATGGAAGGTATTGTCGTTGATGTAAAATTCTTCTCAAAAGCAGAAAGCGATGAACTATCCGAACAGGAAAAAGAGGAGAAGTTATCCAAACTGAAAAATAAATATGATACAGAAAACAAGAAGATCTATAAATTTCTAAAATCCAAATTGACAAACCTGTTATTTGGTGAAACTGCGTATAGAATAACTGAGGAAAAAACAGGTCGTTTCTTTATTCCCCCCAACAAAAAAATAACTGATGAAGAACTGAAAAAAATCTCTTTTAGAAAATTGAATCTGGAAAACAAGCTTGTCACAGACGAAAAGAAGAATGAACAGATCTATGAAAAAGTTATCGTAGATGTGAAAAATGCTCTTGATGAAAATGATAATAACTATAAGAAGCACAAAAATCGTGTTAAATATGGGGATGAACTTCCTTCCGGTGTGCTGAAGATGGTGAAAATTTTCATCGCAAAAAAAAGACAGATTGAAGTGGGCGACAAAATGGCTGGACGTCATGGTAACAAAGGTGTGATCGCAAAAATTGCCCCTATACAAGATATGCCCTTTATTCAAGATGGAACACAGGTAGATATTATTTTAAATCCGCTTGGTGTACCTTCCCGTATGAACATTGGACAAATTCTTGAAACTCACCTCGGCTGGGCTGCCAGAGCCCTTGGATATGATGCAGAAACTCCGATTTTTGATGGTGCGATAATCCATGAAATCACCGATGAGCTAAAAAAAGCGAACTTAACGGAAGACGGAAAAGTTGTGCTTTATGATGGTAAAACCGGTGAAGCAATGCATGAACGGGTTACTGTCGGTATTATTTATATGATGAAACTGAATCACCTTGTTGTTGATAAGATGCATGCTCGTTCAACCGGTCCCTATTCACTTGTAACTCAACAACCTCTTGGTGGTAAAGCTCAGCATGGTGGTCAACGACTCGGAGAAATGGAAGTCTGGGCATTAGAAGCATATGGAGCATCTCGCCTCCTTCAGGAAATGTTAACAGTAAAATCTGATGATGTTGATGGTAGAAATCAAACATATGAAGCTATCACAAAAGGAAAGGAATTACCTAAGCCGGGCATTCCTGAATCCTTTAATGTCCTTGCAAGCGAGTTGAGAAGCCTTTGCTTAGATTTCGATCTGCTTTCGGAAAAATCTGAAAGTACAACAGCTAATAATAAGTAACACCCCAAACTATGAGGGTCATTCATGATTAGAGAATTAAAAAGAGACAAAGTCGTAAAAGATTACGATTATGTAAGCATAAAGATTGCTTCTCCCGAGAAGATCCGTGACTGGTCTTACGGAGAGGTAACCAGACCTGAAACGATAAATTACAGAACACTTAAGCCCGAAAAGGACGGACTGTTCTGTGAAAGAATATTCGGACCCGAAAAAGACTATGAATGTTCATGTGGTAAGTATAAGAAATATCGTTTTAAAGGATTGATATGTGACCGCTGCGGCGTCGAGGTTACATCCTCAAAGGTTCGTCGCCAGAGAATGGGACATATTGAACTTGCAGTGCCTGTTGCTCACATCTGGTTTGTGAAGCAAATGCCCAGTTCAATACAGTTGCTACTCGATCTTAAATCAAAAGAATTGGATCGAGTTCTTTATTATGAATCCTATATTGTTCTCAATCCTGGTGCATCTGAATACAATGTTGGTGATGTTATTGATGAAGAATCCTATCAGCAGGCAAAAGAAAAATATCCCACCGGCTTTGAAGCAGAAATGGGTGCTGAACCTATTAGAAAGCTCCTCTCTGAGATAGAGCTTAATGATGAAGTTGATAAATTACGTACCTCGATAAAATTCGAAACCAAGCAAGCAAAAATAAAACTTATTAAAAAACTGAAAATTGTAGATGCATTTTTGAACTCAGGTAACCATCCTGAATGGATGATTCTTGAGACAATTCCAGTCATGCCACCTGATCTGAGACCTCTTGTATATCTTGAAGGTGGAAGTTTCGCAACTGCCGATTTCAACGACCTTTACAGGAGAGTTATTACAAGGAATAATCGTCTGAAAGCCCTCATTGAAGGGCATGCTCCTGAGGTTATTTTACGTAATGAAAAGAGAATTCTTCAGGAAGCAGTTGACGCACTTCTGGATAACGGCAGAAAAACCAGACCTGTAAAAGGCAGAGGAAATAGACCTCTCAAATCGTTGAGCGATCAATTGAAAGGTAAAAAAGGTCGATTCAGACAGAATCTTCTCGGAAAGCGTGTTGATTATTCTGGACGTTCAGTTATTGTTATCGGTCCTGATTTAAAGCTCAATCAATGTGGATTACCAAAGAAAATGGCTCTGGAACTTTTCAAACCCTATATCATAGAAAGGATGGAGAAGTTCGAAGGTATCAGCACAGCCAAGCAGGCAAAACGCCTTATGGAAGAGAAGAAGCCGGAAGTCTGGAAGATTCTCGAAGAGGTGATAAAGGACTATCCCATACTTCTGAACAGAGCACCTACGCTTCATAGATTGAGTATGCAGGCATTTATCCCCGTGCTCATTGAAGAAAAAGCTATTCAATTACACCCGCTTCTTTGTTATCCCTTCAATGCTGACTTTGATGGTGATCAGATGGCTGTGCATATTCCTCTTTCAGGGGAAGCTCAAATGGAAGCCCGTGTGCTTATGACTCCTGTGAACAATATTCTCTCACCTGCGAACGGAAAACCGGTGCTTATGGCAAGTCAGGATATTGTGCTTGGTGTGTATTTCCTTACTACTGCTACTTCTGAAGAACCCGAAGATGCAAAAAAACTTCCCAAATTCAATTCCACCGAAGAAGTGCTTATCGCTTATGAACTTCACGGAACAAAATCCTATCAAAAGTATGAAAATAAAGAAGAAGACACTGGTTTGCATATCCACTCATGGATCGAGTACAGATGCCCCGGATCAGCAAAGCGTATTATTACTACTGTCGGGAGAGTAATCTTTGGTCAAATTATTCCTAAGGATATCATTTTCAAAAATTATAGTTTTGATAAAGGTAAAATAAATCAGCTGACTTATGAAGTATATGAAAAATATGGCGCTGAACGTACTGCTGATTATCTCGATGATTTGAAGGATATTGGATTCAAATATGCAACAAAATCAGGAACCACTTTTGGTATAACAGATATTATTGTTCCAAAAGAAAAGACGAGCATTCTCGAACATTCCGAAGATGAGGTTCTTGAAATTCAGGAAGAATACGATACTGGTATTATTACTGAAAGTGAACGCTATGACCGTATTATTGACCAGTGGAAGATCGCGACTGAAGAGATCACCGATAAAATGATGGAAGAGCTCAAGGAAGACAGACATGGATTCAACCCTATCTGGATCATGGCCGTATCCGGTGCTCGTGGTGGAAGAGATCAGATCAAACAGCTCGGTGCAATGAGAGGTTTGATGGAAAAACCTTCCCGTAAACTTACAGGTGAGATAGGCGAGATCATTGAGAATCCTATTAAATCTAACTTCAAAGAGGGTTTGACAATTTTGGAATACTTCATATCCACACACGGTGCCCGAAAAGGTTTGGCTGATACTGCGCTCAAAACAGCTGATGCAGGTTATCTGACACGTCGTTTAGTCGATGTGGCTCAATCAGTGGTTATCTCGCAATATGATTGTGGAACCATGCAAGGTGTAGATATGACTGCACTCAAAGAAGGCAATAAAACGATAGAACCTTTGAGTGATCGTATCAAGGGACGTACTGCTGTCGAAGAAGTCGTTGATCCTGTAAACGGAGAGATCATTGTAGAAGCTGGGGAGACCATTTCTGATAAAAAAGCAAATCAAATTCAAAAACATGGTATCAGACTTGTCCGTATTCGATCCGTTTTGACCTGTGAAGCTGATAAAGGGATCTGTGCAAAATGTTATGGAAGAGATCTCTCAACAGGAAAACCCGTTACTATAGGAACACCTGTAGGCGTTATTGCGGCTCAGAGTATCGGTGAGCCAGGAACCCAGCTTACGCTTCGTACATTCCACATTGGTGGTGCAGCAAGTACCATGGTAGAAGAAGCAGAAGTTAATGCGGAAAAAGATGGTATTGTCAAATATGACAGATTAGATTATGTCGTAAACAGGGATGGACAGAAGATCGCATCAAGTTACCAGGGGAAAATACGAATTATTGACCCGGAATCAAAAGAAGAACTCAGTCATTATAAAGTTGAGTATGGTGCAACTATCTTTGTATCAGAAGACCAGAAAGTAGTGAAGGATACTTTATTGTTCAGCTGGGATAACTATAATACGCCATTGATTTCCATTGCTGAAGGGACTGTTTATTATGACGATTTTATTGCAGATGAAACATATAAAACAGAATTTAATGAGCTAACTGGTCGTACTGAGATCACAATTCTTGAATCAAGAGATGTCGGCAAACAGGCAACACTCATAATTGAAACTGATAAAAAGAAGAAGATTCGGGTTCCATTACCAGCAGGACTTAATCTTGACTTCGAAGAAGGTTCACGTGTCTTTCCCGGAGAAATTCTGGGTAAAACATCTCGTGTGACAGTGAAACAACGGGATATCACCGGTGGTCTGCCGCGTGTGGTAGAACTCTTTGAAGCTCGCTCTCCTTCAAGCAAAGCAGTTATTACTGAAATCGATGGTGTGGTAAAGATCGGTAAATTGACACGTCTTGGAAGAAAGGTTACCATTTCTTCTGAAGCATCAGGTATTGATAAGGATTATACTATTCATTATGGAAGAAGAATAATTGTTCATGATGGTGATGTGGTTGAAGCAGGTGATTCATTGTCAGATGGACCAATTGATCCTCATGATATTATTACTGCAGGAAGTGTGATCGCAACTCAGGAATTCATCACAAATGAAGTTCTGGAAATCTACCGAAAACAGGGTGTTGATATCAATGACAAGCACGTTCGTGTGATAGTGCGTCAGATGATGCAGAAAGTGAATATCATCGATCCAGGTGACACAATTTTCCTTGAAGGTGAGATTGTTGATAAACTTCATGTGAATAAAGTGAATGAGAAAATTGCGAAAGAAGGTGGAAAACCTGCTGAGATTGAGCAGCTTCTCATGGGTATCACAAAATCTGCGCTGATCACTGACAGCTTTATCTCTGCAGCTTCATTCCAGAATACAACAAAAGTGCTGACTGAAGCTGCCGTGTACGGAAAAGTGGATACTTTAGAAGGACTTAAAGAGAGCGTGATCATCGGTCACAGAATTCCTGCTGGAACCGGTGCGAAATATTGGCGTGATAAGGTAAAAAGTACTATTGATGAGGAGTTGAGTCTAAAGAAAACAGTAGAAAAATTATTTAAAGAAGAATTTGAAAAAAACATAAAAGAACAGGAGGCGTAAGTGCCTACAATTTCACAACTTATCAGAAAGGGCAGACAGAAACAGAAGAAAGCCAAAAAGAATAAGGCTTTGCAGGGTTGTCCTCAAAAAAGAGGTGTGTGCACAAGAGTGTATACAACCACTCCCAAAAAACCTAACTCTGCGCTGCGTAAAGTTGCCCGTGTGCGTCTTTCAAATGGAATTGAAGTGACGAGCTACATTCCAGGTGAGGGTCACAATCTACAGGAACACTCCATTGTGCTGATTCGGGGAGGTCGTGTAAAAGACTTACCGGGTGTGCGTTACCATGTTATTCGTGGAACCCTAGATGCAAGCGGAGTGGACAGCAGAAAGAAAAGCCGTTCCAAATATGGAACAAAGAAAACCAAGAAATTAGGATAGTGGGTTTACATGTCTAGAAGAAAGAGAGCTCAAAAAAGACAGATACTTCCTGATCCAAAATATGGTGATATCATCGTTGCAAAATTCATCAATCAGTTAATGATGCGTGGGAAGAAGAGTCTTGCTGAACGCAAATTTTATCACGCCTTAGAGATCATACAGAAGAAGACGCAAGAAGATCCGATCAATGTTTTCAAGCAGGCGCTTGCGAACGTGAAGCCCAAAGTTGAAGTGAAAACTCGCAGAATCGGTGGTGCGAACTACCAGGTTCCTATGGAAGTCAATAGGGAAAGACAGCAAACACTTGCTTTCAGATGGATAGTTAATTTCGCTCGTAAACGCCATGAAAAGACAATTGATGAAAAATTGGCTGGTGAGTTTATCGCCGCATACAACAACGAAGGTTCATCGATCAAGAAGCGTGAAGAAGTCTGGAGAATGGCAGAAGCGAACAAAGCATTTGCACATTTTAGAATCTAACGATGCAACAAAAACACTATGCCTTGGAAAACATTCGCAATATCGGGCTTATCGCTCATATTGATGCAGGAAAGACGACCGTCACTGAACGGATCCTTTTCTACACAGGTATAGTGCACCAAATGGGTGAAGTACACGAAGGAACAGCAACAATGGATTGGATGGTTCAGGAAAAAGAACGCGGCATAACGATTACTTCCGCAGCCATAACTTGTTTCTGGAAGGATAATAGGATTAATATTATCGATACTCCCGGACATGTTGATTTTACTGTTGAAGTGGAGCGTTCATTGCGTGTGCTTGACGGTGCTGTAGTGATCTTCTGCGGTGTCGGAGGTGTAGAACCTCAATCTGAAACTGTGTGGCATCAGGCAGACAGATATCATGTTCCACGAATTGCATTCATTAACAAGTTGGATAGAGTCGGCTCTGATTTTGATTACACAGTGAAAACCATCAGAACAAAGCTTCAGCCAAATGCAGTTCC
>Ga0257139_1000084_pt1 | contig 9469 bp, 2 predicted proteins | sample saktaT_15_FD_193543 | JGI IMG/M metagenome (GOLD analysis project Ga0257139, IMG submission 193543) | Metatranscriptome of saline water microbial communities from Sakinaw Lake, British Columbia, Canada - sak_2010_1_5_80m (Metagenome... | ecosystem: Environmental > Aquatic > Non-marine Saline and...
ACGGCCTCTACGATCCAAAGGCAGAATGGGATAAGAGCCTGGTTCAGGAATGGCAAGCGGATGATCGAATCACCCTGTGGTACGCCGGTCCATATACTGCCGACGCAGGAATTCCAGGATTCCCGGCTGCTGGCGAGACCTGGGCTGATACCGTTTGGGAATCCGCTGAAGCTGACGCCATGCACTTGGATGACGGCGCTGATCCTGGCAAACCTGACTGGAGAGTCTACAACTGGGTCACAGGTGGAAGCGTACTGCCTGATGGTAAGTACTTCATCATAGTCACCGCTACCGACGATATAGGTCACACCACAGGTGAGACCCTCGGTAATGCAGATCCGGTTATCCCGGATGTGGCGGAAATCTGGATCGATAACGAAGGTCCGTCCGTCGCGCTGATTTCTGCTGAACTTCAGCCGGATGGAAGCCTGGATGAGATCGTCAACGGTGAGATGGAGAGAGGCAGACCACTGGTACTCTACGTCGATCCTACTATGGCGGTGGCAGACCTGGATAAGACAACCTTCATGTTTAAGAACAAACATGACTACACCTGGACGGTAATACAGATTGACACTGGCGGCGCAGTATCATCAACGCAGCCATACTCCGTCGTTCTGAGTCCGAAGGGTGACTGGGATGGTATCTCAGAGAATCCGCAGAACATAGTTCTGGGAGCCACCTACCAGTTCAAGGTTGTCGCTGAGGACAATATTGGCAACAAGTCCGACTCTAACATCATCGAACTGGTTATCGTTGATAACGAGGCTGAGGCCGCTATCGCCATGATTCAGAGGATAGATGGCTTCAACAATGATGAAGTGTTGCTTGAACCCAATATGATCAATGTTCCCAGACTGACCGGTAGAGTCCAGCTTTGGGGCTTCACTGACTCGGATGTGATTGGAACAACATTCCTCTACAGGCTCCAGGGTTCTGATACCTGGACTGAGATAGAGGCCATCATGAACATGCAGGATTGGGAAAATGATGGTATAGATAACAACAATAACTGTGAAATTGATGAGCCGGGCGAAGGTAGCCCGTGGGAAACCGCTACATGGCTCACCGATGGATTAGATAACGATGGCGACGGCGTTGCAGACGAGCCGGGCGAATGTGGCTATCACTACGAAGGTGCGCAGGAATGGACCGTTGTTTGGGATACCACGATCCTGTCTGAGGGCCTGTATGAGATGGCTGTAGTTGCCAATACCGGCGAGAATAAGTCGAACGTATCCAATATTCTCACGGTCGTCGTTGACCATAACGCTTACGACATCACTGACCTTATCACCGACTCCAAGCCCAAGAGCGGCGACGCTGTGGGCGGTTGGACTCGCAGACCGACGTTGTCAGAGAACCCGGTACTTGATCCGGATGACAAGACCGACTGCTACGACCGAGGCGAAGCTGACATTTATGTCACCTTCGACGGTGGCCTGCCGGCCGATCTGGATATGGGTATCTCGACAGGTGTCATTCGCGATGACAATGAATTCGGTGACGATGACGATTGCGATACTTGTGAAGATCCTGTGGATGAGTTCGACGAGAATCTCATGCCCGAAGGCTCTGCGCTATGTCCTTCCCTCACATTCGAGTGGAAGTACAGCGCTCATCCTGATGTGGGTGATGAGACCATCCATGACAAGACCCTGGATTCAACTCCAGAGTCACACAAGTACTGGCATCGTGTTGAATCGCCGGTCGTTTATGATGCAGCCTTCAGAAGGTTCTCCGCTGTTTGGAGAACGGTAGATAATGAGATTCTGAACGGATACTACGATGTTCGTGTCAGGATCGTGGATGAGGCTGGCAACATCGCTTATAAGACTATTGCTGAGAGAGTGATAGTTGACAACACTCCGCCAGAGGCTATGATTACCAGCATAGATGACGATACATCGCTCACCTATGAAAATATGCCAATGGCTACAGACACCGAACTCGCTCGCGACATGGAAGTAGTTGTCAGAGCCACTGTAAGAGATGCTCTTACATCTGTAGATTACGTACAGTTCCAGGTTAAGGCATCTACACTGCAGTCTGGCAGACCGCTGGCGGGTAACGCTGATGAAATTAACCTTGACGCACTGGATCTTACCGAGTGGTTCGACGTTGGACTGGCTACTAAGGAAGCTGACGTCGTAGACAGCTACTCACTGCACTGGAACACAACCGGTCTCCCGGAGGGTGACTACTTGCTGAGAGTCGGAGTTACCGACATTGTGGGTAATAAGGACTTCAGCGCCGCCGTTAAGGTGACCGTGATTGATACTGTGCCGCCGGTGGCTACCATCGTCGGTTACTATCCAGAGCAGTTGCAGTTCCTGTATCTGACATGGCCGCAGTTGTGCGAATACAGATTCGACAACATCTATGCCGCCACTGATTGTGAGGATGTTCAGGAAGTGCAGATCCAGTATAGAGGCGCAAACAGCGGAAGCTGGATTACCATTGGCGTTTCAACGCTGATACCGTTCGAGCAACTGGAAAGTCCTGAGGACAAGGTGGAGGATATAAGGGATATCTTCCTGAAGAATCTCTTCCCGCCTGCCGTTGCTATGGACGACGCCATTACAGAAGCGTTTGATTGGGATGGCCTGTGGGGAACCACATGGGAACCCGATAACATGCCGGACGGCGTATACTACTTGAGAGCCGTCGCGAAGGATTGGCATGGTAACGTTGATCCCGACCTTGCTCCTGTACTAGAAGTCACTGTCCAGAACGGTGTTGTGTATCCGTTCACAGTTGACGCTGGCGTCAGCATCGAGTTCACCGCTAACCTGGGTGGAACCGGTGTAGGTGATGTGGTCTACGTAGGACCGACTCAGTCCTACAACAACATGCCGACTGTTGTCCTGACGGTAGAAGCTCCAGAGAAGCCCAGAGTGCTGGTGCTCGTGGAAGTTGACTCACCTGAAGGATTGGTTTATGGCGGCGAGTTGGTTGATGTCAAGGAAGAGCAAGGCACTTCTGGACGATACAGCGCTGCTCTTACAGGCGACGAACTGGTTGTCTGGGTTGCCAATCACTGGGAACCGTTTGCTAACTATCTGGATCTCCTGAGACTCGGTGGTAGAATCACCGCTTTCGCCAGCACATCTGCTGGAGTAGCAACTACTACCTTGACTATGGATGACTTGACAGTCTTCCCGATCACTCCTGAACTTGGCACTAATGGAACCGTCTCCAGTAAGGACGGCGCTGTCAAGGTCATGGTACCGAGGGCGGCTCTTTATGAAACGCCTCAAGGTGGTAACGTGATAGAGAGAGCTGGATTGATGATCACTCCGGCCATTACGCCGAACACAGACAGAGAGCAGAGACTGATTCTCGAACCGGTCGGTCAGGCATATAGTATTGAGCTGTTCGACTATCTCGGGAACATGTATCTAGGCTTCAGACCGGGCTTCGAGCCGCTGGTCACCATCAACTACGGTGACTTCGGCATCCCGCCGGCTGACGTGGCTCTCGGATTTGTGTCTGTAAGATACTGGCAGCCATTTATCGGTGGCGGTGGCGAATGGCGGAACAACGACATCATCAACCTGTCGGTGGATGAAGTTGCTCAGACGGTCAAGTTCAACGTCAAGAGCTTTGGCGCCAAGGTAGCAAATAGTCTATCAACCGGAGAAGGAGAGCTTCTCATACCGCATCACATCTTCAGTATCGTTCTGGAGAAATCTCTCGGTAGGATCGACAACGTTGTATTCGAGGATGCGTTCGTGTATCCGGATGCCCCGGATGTCAGCTACGTGAGAGAATTCGATAGAAAGGTATTCTTCAGAATCGTCGATCCGGGCGGAATTGACTCGTCGATGATCAGAGTCTACGTTGATGGCAACCTGGTTGCCAACGGACTCGAACAAAATCGTCTTGAATTTGTCGACCGCGAGGCGGAAGGTAACGAAGTCTACGAGTTCAAACCACGTGATGACTTCGATAACCTGTCCGAAGGATACCATACTCTGAAGATAGAGGCCTGGGACACATCAGATGCTGTAGATGAGTCCAACTGGCAGATGCTGGAAACGACAGCCGTCTTCTACATCGACCGGACTTCGCCAGCGGTGGTTACGCACACAGCACAGCCTGATGACGTGAGATACTTCAGCTCAGTACAAGGCGCTGTGACTTCAATAACCATCGTAGACGAAGGTGTTGGCTTGAGTTATGAATATCTGCAGCAGAACATCAAAGTAGATGTCTTCGAGCACCTGACGCAGCCTCAGGATACTCCGATGAGGACAGAGGATCAGGGCGAAATCATCAACTACCAGAGAAAGAGGCTGGTAGCTACCAGCAGTCCTATACTGGAATATGCTGATGATTATACACCTGATGGCATCGATAACGAGACCTGGATAGGTATACAAGATGGCGCTTCTTCTGAACGGCATCAGGCTTGGAGAGCAAGCTACACTATCCGATCAGGTCAGATCGATGACGGTGACACCTACGAAGTGGTGTTCTACGCTGACAAGCCCAATCCTGATGTCAGGGATAATTACAACGAGAACGCCATCTACCTCTATGAGGATATGGTCAACGCAGTTCTGATGACAGTGGATAGCATTGCTGAGTCAGGATGTTGCACCTATTCGATTAATCTGAATGACCTGGATGAGCTCTACCAGGAAGGTCTTCTGGATATCAGAACGTCCGATCCTTTCACAGGATACTACGCGGGCACGTTCCTTGAAGACCGACTCGGTAACGATGGAGCTGCAGATGGCAGAGGCGGAAGGGCACTGGAACTGGATAGTCATGGTAAGCCATGCGAACCTGCCGTGTTCTTCGTCAGGCATCTGGTGGCTGACCAGCGTGAGCCAGCTATCACTCTTGAAGTTCCTGAGGGTGTAACGGCTGATACAGCGAGCGCAATGGTTCATGCTCAGGTAGTTGACGATGTCAGCGGTGTTATGTCTGCCGTATTGATCATTGACGGTGTGCCGGTTATTCAGAAGGTTGGCCCGGCGATCAGTGTTACGCTGGATTACAGCTTCGCTAAAGGTGAAGCTGCCAACGGCACTGAGATAGTGGTCGTGGTTATGGACGGAGCAGGTAATGAGGGCATGGCACGCAAGACTCTGGGAGTTCAGGAGATGGACGGTCCGGTCATCTCTGGTATGACCCCAGAAGGCGAAGGTGTGTCTGATGCAACGCCGACAATCGCTGCTGCATTCACTGATGAGACTGGCGTTGACGTAGATTCTGTGACGCTTACGCTCAACGGTGCTGTCATGGCCAATCTAACTGTTACAACGTCTGCGGTCAGCTACACTCCTGTCAAGCCGCTTGAGGCCGGTGTTACTTACACCGTTAAGGTCGCAGTGGCGGACACATTCGGAATTGCTTCCGAAATCGAGTGGGAATTCAAGCTGGAAGCCGACGCTCCTGTCATTACTGACACAACACCAACTGACGTTAGCAACACTGGCAGACCTATTATCTCTGCTAAGTTCGCTGATGACGGTGTAGGCGTTGACATGAAGTCGGTTGTTCTCAGCGTGGACGGCGAAGCTGTCAATGCAGAAGTATCCGAAGGCTCGGTAAGCTACAAGCCAGCCAGCATTATGGACAAAGGCACGCACAGTGCTAAGCTGGTTGTTGCTGACGTAGCTGGTAACGTCGCTGAACATTCATGGGACTTCATCGTCGAAGCAACGGCACCGACCATCACTGATGTGAAACCAAGTGGTACCATCAATGAGGATAGGCCGGTTCTGTCAGCCAGTTACGAAGATTCTGGCACCGGCGTTGATGTTAAATCCGTGAAGCTGTCACTGGATGGCAAGGTTGTTTCAGCCACGGTCACCGCTTCGCAGGTCAGCTACGGCGTTACTTCGGCGCTTAGAACTGGCGTGTCACACACTGTGTCAGTGTCCGTCGCTGATATGGCTGGCAACGTTGCTACTCAATCCAGAACGTTCCAACTGGAAACCACTGCTCCGAGGATCAGCGGTATGGCTCCTATAGGAACCGAGGATAGCGTAGATGTTGCTATCAAGGCTGATTACAGCGACACTGGGTCAGGTATAGACCAGAGAACCGCTCTGATGAAGGTGGACGGTGAAAGTGTATTTGCAACAGCAACGGCCTCTAGCATAAGCTATCTGGCTACAGGGCTGATGAAGGGTACTCACTCAGTCTCCGTGGAAGTCTCCGATAACTTCGGTAATTCCGCTGTCCAGACATGGACATTCAAGGTCGAAGAGACTCCGCCAACAATATCTGCGGTGGAGCCTAGTGGTGAAGTAAATACTGCCACACCTGGCCTGAGCGCAACTTACAGTGATACAGGTTCAGGAGTTGATACCAGCAGCGTATCACTCTCACTCAACGGCGTAGTATTGCCGGCTACGGTAACCGCAACTTCAGTGAGCTTCCAAGTTCTGACGCCGCTGAAGGTCGGTGTAACATACAAGATCATGGTTGAAGTTGCTGACAAGGCAGGTAACGTTGCTTCTGATAGCGCTACCTTCACCCTCGAAAGCACTCCGCCAAAGATCACGGTTGATTCACCGAAGGGCACCGTACCCGAAGATGAGGCGGCCAGTGGAGTCATGGTATCCGTGAAACTGGCGGACGATGGCTCAGGAGTCAATCCTGACTCAGTGATGGTCTGGCTGGACGGTGAAGTTGTGAATGCTGATGCAACAACCGAAAGTGTCCAGTATATGGCCACAGGCCTTGCTTATGGTGACCACACCCTCAGGGTGGTAGCCGCCGATATGCTGGGCAACACTGCCGACGCAACATCGAGCTTCTCCGTGGCTGATACCACACCGCCGACGGTGGTAGTACTGTCACCTAAGGCAGATGCAGTGGTAGGCGTGAGACCGGTCATCAAGATCAGCTACGCTGATGAAGGCTCTGGTGTTGACCTGATGTCCATCAGCGTTAAGGTTGATGATCAGCCTGTAGTAGCAACTGCTATGGCGCCCGCTCAGTCAGCGGCCAAGGTTGTCAGTGCTGGTGAAGCTTCCTACGAGGTCAAACTCGGTTACGGTATTCACACACTGACCGTTGAGGTAAGTGACGTCGCAGGTAATAAGGCAGATCCGGTAGTAGTTAGCTTCGTTGTCGAGGGCGCTTCTCTTGCACTCGTGAAGCCGCATAACTATCCAAACCCGGTTCGTGGTGATGGAACCAAGGTCACCTTCGGATTGAGCCAGTCGGCTGATGTTACCGTCAGAATCTACGACTTTACAGCCACTCTCGTAGCGACAATCGCTGACGAGGAGAATATGCAGGCTGACGAGAAAGTCGAGATTCCATGGGACGGTACGACAACGGGTGGAGATCGGCTTGCTAACGGTGTCTACTTCTGCCAGATTCTTGTGCAGACTAACAGCGAGACGAAATCTGAGATCGTCAAGATCGCTATCGTAAAAGGAAACTAGTCTCGATTGGGGAGAGAACGCAAACGTTCTCTCCCCAACCCTTTGTTCCAGGTGAAAAATTGTTGCATTGAAAGAGGAGGTTACACATAATGAATCGTGGGAAAGAAGGATGGATGATAGGAGTGATGGGAGCGATATTCCTTCTGCTGGTTTCGTCTTGTGCCTTTGCGGCAGAAGACAACGGCATCATAGACGGAGCTCCCTATCTTAGAGAGGGTGTTGGCGCTAGATACTTGGCTATGGGTGGCGCATCAACTGCTGTTGCTGATGATGCTGCAGCTACCGTATGGAATGTCGCCGGATTGAGTAGAGTTAAATCCACTTCATTCGTAAGTATGTATGGTGGCAGAGATCAGTTGCTGGACCGCAATCACAACTTTGTGGCGCTGGCACAGACAATACAGAATGTTGGAACCTTTGGAATAGCATGGATTAACGCTGGTGTTTCAGGTATAGAACGTTACAGCGATACTGATGTATCTAGTGGTACGTTTGACAGTTCTGAGAATGCGTTCCTGCTATCCTATGGCGCCATCTTTACACCAGTCCGACTGGGTGGTGGCATAAAGATCCTGTCCCAGAAGGTTGATCCTGACCTTGAAGATACTGATATGGGTTTTGGTGGACTGGATATAGGTATCCTGGCGGATCCTGTTGAGGCTATGACTGTTGGACTAACCGTTCAGAATATCTTCGGGAAAATTGCAGATGCCAGTATACCTATAGAGCTTAAGGTAGGGGCTGCTCTCAAACTCCTTTCGGATAACAGCCTGTTGATTGCTGTTGACTTGAGCAAGGCTTTTGTGAGTCTAGAGGGTGATACTGCTTCACTGCGCATGGGTGCTGAGTATTGGGCTGCCGACTTGATCGGCTTCCGACTTGGTGTTACCAGCGAAAAAGAGTTTTCCGCAGGTCTCGGAGTCAAGATGTCTGACGTTTCTCTGAACTACGCATATTCCATAAAGAGAGATGGTCTGGAACCTGATGTCCATTACGTCTCACTAATTGCCAGTTTTTAATCTCTGGAATGTGAGTGAATATAGCCTGATGGAAAATTTCTATGTGGGCAACGAAAGTCCCAAGAGCCCGCTCTGTAGACAAGGAGTGTGATCCTGATGACTTATATGATTGAGCGCTGGAGGGTGACTGCGATATTGGTATCCCTGCTCCTACTAGCTGAGCTGGCTTGTGTGGGAACTTTGCGCGCTCAACTTAGTGAAGACGAAGTTGACTTTGAATATATGGCCAAGATTACTGTTGAAAAGGGCAACAAACAGGCTCTTTGGAATCTGGCCATGGAATATTATAAAAATCCGCTTGAGTGGACTTACATCAAAGAGATGAACAAGATCCCCAATGAGAAAACAGTGTCCATTGGGACTGTCATCTACATTCCGGTCAAGGATGCGAAGAAGATCGTCAAAAAGGCCGATGTTGAAATTGAGAAGATGAACGCCACTGAGAAGGCGCTTCGTGATGAGATCGCGGAGCTGAAGGCGCAACTCAAGCGTGCTGAAGCTGATGGTAAAAAATGTGAGGCCGAGAGAAGGAAACTCGCCAGGTCACTGAGAACGTGCGAATCCAGGGTTAAAGAGCTAACTAAAGCGCTGGAGGAGTGCCAGGCTAGTGTCAAAAAGAAGGACGCTACCATTGCTGAACTCCAGGCCATGCTCGAGAACGTTAAGAAAGCGCTGGATAAGCTGAAGGCGGAATCTGATCTTATGGCCCAGGAAAGTGAGATGCGAGCTGCGGCTCAGAGGAAGAAGAGCGCGGACATCGAGAGCATGGAAGCGCAACTTCGCAGGTGCCGCAGACAGGTCGATGAGCTTGAGGCGGAGCGTAACAGGCTGAGAGCTGAAATCGCAAGATGTGAAGAAGCTGCACGGAAGAAACCGGTGGAGCCTGTAAGGAAAAAGAAGGCGGATGAAAAATCCATGGCTGCCGCCATCGCAATAATGCTTATCGGATCAATTATGTGGATAGCTTCCGATTAAGTATATCACCATCCCCAAGTGATTTCCCACGATGATTTGGGTATTGGAAAGCTAAACGGC
>Ga0257139_1000087_pt1 | contig 9316 bp, 1 predicted proteins | sample saktaT_15_FD_193543 | JGI IMG/M metagenome (GOLD analysis project Ga0257139, IMG submission 193543) | Metatranscriptome of saline water microbial communities from Sakinaw Lake, British Columbia, Canada - sak_2010_1_5_80m (Metagenome... | ecosystem: Environmental > Aquatic > Non-marine Saline and...
CCCTCTTTTACGTATTCAGTACTGTGATTACCGGGAAATCACCACTGATTTAATAACCGTATCGCCATTGGCTTTCTTGAATTCAATCATATACGTTCCAGTGGCGTAGGATGAAGTGTTGAGCTGGATCAGCTTGGAGTCGACTGCATTAATGGCATCCATCACCTGACCAACATAATTCATGACCCTGATCTCCTTCACATCGTCTGTAACAACCAGTTTCACATAGTTAGTTGCCGGATTCGGATAAACCTGAATCATACCATTGGCAATAGGATCATCTATACCAACGATAATCGTCATTGAAAGTGCTACTTCTTCGCTGAAGCAACCCAGTTCTTCCGTAATTTCAATGGCTGCAGTAAGCATGTCGCCTGGTTCAAAGAGTCCTTCCGGAGCAATGAAGACAGGTACTTCGACAAACTGACCCGGAGCCAGGGTACCGGAAGTAACTCCCAGTTCAGCCCAGGTTATCTCTGGATTAATTGCACCAAGCCAGTGAAGAATGCCATTTCCATCATTGGTAATGGTAATATACTCTGTCGTCACACCATACGGTTCCAGATCCACAACGATCTGACCCGGATCCACCACGAGGATGGGCTGTGTGAGTGCGAAGTTTTTCTGTATGTCGCCGGTGATTTGCATATTGTAAACAACAATCGGATTGAAGCAGTCGGCGCTACAGGTGACATCATAGGTACCCGCTTCCACAGTGGCAAAGTACTCACCATCAGCATTGGTATAGACCGGTGTATAACCTTCCACTTCGATCATAGCTCCTTCAACCGGATCGCCACCTGCCATTTCGGTAACTGTACCATACAAGGTGTAAACAACTGATTCATAGACTTTGATATTATCTATACGCCAGTAGTCAAAGTCATAACTGTTTTCACCATGAGCTCTGAACTTTACCCGTGTCAAATTACCCAGCGCTTCATCGGAAATGTTATATTTAAATGCTGTCCAATCCATATCCTCAGAGTCGTCAATCTCGGCAATTTCAACCCATGTGTCACCATTCCATACTTCTATCGTCATAAAGTTATTGGGGATATGACTATAACCATCCAGGAAAAGGTCAAACTTTAAAGTAACATTGTCCCGAGCAGTAGTAGCATCGATCAGCGGACTTACCAGCGACAGAGAATAATTTTCTACTAATGGAGAGTAGCCGAAGACCGCCGAAGGTTCTGGGTTACCCGTCAAAAGCGATACATACCAGTTTGCTGCAACTGGATCCAATGTCCAGCCCTGAGCATCGAATGATTCGCTGTCCCATGGCTCATAGAATGGCAGTACAAAGACACTGTAATCGTACAAACCTATGTCAAGAACAGTGGTTTCCTGATGCTTGATCTTCACACCAGTAATAACCTTGGGGTTATACCCATCGGCCGTACAGGTAACATCATAGGTTCCGGCAGGAACGTTTGCCATGGTATATTTGCCATCATAGCCTGACAGAGCAGAGTATCCGCCTGATACGCTGATCGTAGCATGAATGACTGGAGCGCCGGTCTGGCCGTTGGAAACATAACCCTTCAGAGTACCACGGCCGGTGACAGTAGCATAGGCCGGACCTTCAGCAAAGGATTCGCCCTCATCGTAAACAGCCGATACGTAGTATTCATAAGTGCCTGGCTTCAAGCTAACATCTGTATAAGAGGTATCAGGAGTTGGTACAAACTTGAAATTAGCACCGTTTCTCCACAGGTTGTAACCTGTCAGTCCTCTGGTACCTTCAGCTGGCGCAGTGGCAATCTTGTCGGTCTTTACCGTACCGACTGCCAGATCGCCCGAATTCTGGACAACTTTCTTCACCAGAGGAACAGCCGGAGCGTAGCTGGCAACTTCAGATGCCACCCAGCCCTGGATGTTCCAATCACCTGCAATACCATATACTGACATCGGCTCCCATTCAATAGCGTCGAAGCTCAGAAGGTTACCCTTGCCATCGTAATTGGTGAACTGGTCTCTTCCGGCTGGATATCCTGCGGCTGACTGTACCAGTTCAAAACCAATCCATAGCTTCTGTGAAGCATCGATCATAAGAGGTGTTGAGAGCATAACCGTATTGTACTCCTGCTGGATCAGGGCACCCAGAGGCTGGCTAACAACCTCGTTGGTTGCATTTTCGCCTGTCCAGACTTTCAGTGTGAAGTCACAGATACCCTCAGCATCGGAAGGTACGAATCTGACCTTTGTCAGGTACCAGCCGTCATAGGCAATAATATCTGCAACACCAAACATATGAGCATTATACCAGGTGGAGGCGCCATTCAGACCCACTCTTCCAAAATATACACCATCATCCCAGGTGATCCATGTGCCTGTGGGAGCTCCCGGGGCGGTCCATGTCAGAAGGACATCGTCGTTCTCCAGCAGGAAGGCCTCCAGGTTAAGTGGAGGCATAAAATCAGCACCAACAATAGCTTCAAACGGTGGATCAAGCGGGCAGCTCTGACCAAAGTCATAAACAGAGGTCAGGTTGTAATAGTAGATGCCACCGGGGGATACCTGGTCTGTGTACTCTTCGGTAAAAACGCTCAAAGGTTCCGGATTGAGGACAACCCCGTCGCGCCATACATTGAAGCCAATCAGTTCAAACTCATCCCTCATATCGCCCAGTAAGCCTTTGACAGGAACGGGTGGGTTGCTGACTTCTCCTTCGCAATATTCCGGAGTTCCTTTAAGGTTACTGACCGGTTTCACATCACCGGCAATAGGTCCATTGGCCGCTGCGCTCATAATCATATAATAATCATAATTGACCGCAGTACCGGAAGTACCCGTATAATCCGAGATCGTGAGTTTACCGGATGGATAGGTTCCATCGCTGAAAGAAGTAAGCAGCTGCCCGTTGCAATAGAACTGGATGTTGCTTCCAACACCGACGATGGTTACAATATTGTATGCACCAAAACCCGTATTGATAGCACCCGAAGTTGTCCATCCCTGGATCACTTCAGAACCACCACCACCTGTCATTTTGAACACGCTGTAGGATCCACCCTGTGTAATATTGCAGAGGTAACCGGTACATTGATCCATCCAGCTGGTTGCTCTTACCGTAGCACCCATGGATTCACTGGTAGATCCGCCGGTCTTGGTTATTTCAAATTCGAAAGTAAAGTCAGCGTAATCCTGATCATAGTAGGCACCTTCCCAATTTCCGGCAGCGCTTGCGGTCATATACAGGTAACTATCGCCTGGGGCTGTCCATTCGTCGCTGGAAACCAGCCAGTTATCCGGAATGCCTTCCGCCAGGAAATCTTCATATATTCCGGGGAATTCAATCGGGCTGGTCCAGGTAAGTATAACTTTCATTCCGTTCACAGCACCTGCAAAATCCTCCGGTTGCGGGAAAACGTCGCAGATGTAATAGATGAACCCTTTCTCAAGGATAATAGATGCACCGCCTGTGTAAACCGCCTGTATACCTCCCACATAGAATTGTCCGAGGACAAGGTCGGTATAGGTATAAGTCAGGGTCTGTGCATCCACAAAGGCGAGCATGATACCATCTAGGTAAACATTATATCCTTGCAGGATACGGGATTCGCTCACTTCACGTCCGCCACCGCCCATACCAGAAAGGATCTTGATCTCGTCAAGGCAGATACCGTAACCGGTAGCCTGGGAACAATCTCCCATGAAAGCAATCTGATAAGTACTGGTAGGATTCGGCAGGGTAATGGTTTCACCTCTCCAGAACCTGATATCATCGATATAACCTGAAATGGGACGCCATATGGCTCCGGGGGCAGTTCTGTAATAGATCTTCAGCTCATCCTGTGCTGCACCTTTAGCCTGTGTGTGCCAGAAGGTCAGTTTCGGCACCAGAGCGGCACTCAGGTCGATGGCTGGAGTGACCAAACGGGTGGTTGAAGTACTTCCGACAAAGAAAGCATTGAGATCACCTTCATGGGCAAAAGCAGGAATATTCATTGAACTACCTGTCCTGACAATCCATGGTGTCTGTGTTGCTGACACGTATTCCTGTGTCCATCCCGAAGGAATCGATCCGCCTTCAAAGCCTTCTTCAAAGATGGATTCATATTCAAGTACAGGAGGACACCAGGTGGCAACACCTGTCAAATTATCGACGTCGAAGCATGCCGGAGGCAGGAAGATCTCGGTCAGATTCACCGTTATGTTTATATCATTCAGGATAGGAATACCCATCATGGAGTAAGGATTGTAGTAATCCAATGTCACTGACAGGTCATACGTACCATCCCATACCTTTTTATAGAATATTACGATACCATTTTCCGGAGAAATAGCGGAATAAACTTTATTGGGATCACCGTCGCTGCTCGACAGGAGTACCTGTGCGCCAACGGCCGGATTTCCATCATTGGTACGAATATTCAGGGTAACGGTATGTTCAAATCCCTTGGGCACAACGTTGGAGAAAGCAGCTGCGGATTCATTATTGGAATAATTGGCAACTACGGCATAACGGTACATGCCTTTTGCATAATTAGTCCAATCTGTATCCAGGTACTGAGTTTCCACAACTTCTGCTTTTTCTGTCCATATATCCGGATTCGTTTCTTCACCTTCTTTAAGTAAATAAACGGTATAGCTTTCTATTTCCCTGCTATTTTCACCTTCTTTGACCGGTTTAAACGTTCCGTCACCAACTTTGTAAGTGCCGGCAACAACATTGGCAGGATTCAGTGACATTTCGTTTTCTGATCCTGGCTCAATGGTTACGGTCTGCTGGTTATCGGTATATCCGATAATATTCATACCCTTGGATTCATTGTACACGAAAGCGCGCATCATAAAGTCAGCAAATGCGGATACTTCCCAGGGCTCATCCAGTGAAACATCCCTTGAATAGCTGCGATATGCCATCGCGTCTTCATCAATGGCAATAGGCACACAGTCCGGGTAATCTCCACCCTGAACCATGGCAATATAGAAGTCACCGCTTTCGAATGTAAGATCCAGCGTGTTAAGATCAACCTCAACCCATCCGTAGGCAAAGGGTTTAGCTATCGCGCGGCCCAGTTCTGTTCCGGGCAGGTTGCCAGGACCATTATCGTCAAATACAGCAACTTCAAAAGGTTGCAGATCAGCACCTGTTGGCCATGATCCGTCGTAGATATTGATCTGAACGGCGAACAGTTCAGCCGGATAAGCCATAGGTGTGAAGCGCAAGGCGTGCATGTTGCCACCTTTTGACCATGCGGTAACATTATCGGCCTCACCGTCATCATAAAAGATCTGATAGAAATCGCTGTACTCATACCAGTTTACCATCACTTGCGTGTGGAGGGTATTACGGATTGCTGTTACGCCGATGACCGGATAGGGGAACTCATACAGCTCGAAATTAACCTCTACGTTCTGTTCATCACCCACCACAACACCTTCCAAAACCTGCGATTCATAACCATCTGCTTCGCAGGTCATCGTGTACGTATCTTCTGTCACCCCTTCAAGGATATAGGATCCATTGCCAGCGGTATAAGCTGTCCATGTACCCCACGATCCTGTTGCGGTAACCAGCGCACCATCGATAGGAATGAATTGACTGCCGAACTGGGAAACGGTTCCATAGATGGTACCTTCACCGTTAATGTAAACGGTTGCGACGTTTGATTTACCCGATTCTCCCGGAGTGGGGTCATCATACGTGGTGGAAACCTGATAATCATAATAACCTGCAGACAATCCTGTATCAAAATATTCGAGGGTTTCTGCATCGGTTTGCCCGATCATTGCACCATCTCTGTAGACATTGAATCCGAGGATATCACCATATTCACCGGCTTCCCTGGTAACCTTTTCATATTGAGGTGTTACACCTTCGCCGGTTGGGATTTCGGTATTGGGTTTATTCACTGAAACAGAAGTCCCTGCATCCGGGATGGCTGCAAAGGGGTTGATAATTCCCGGGTCCAGTATCTGTTTGTCGCCTATGGGTCCTCTCACGCCAGCGCGAAACATATACAGGTCATAATCAGGGGCTCCCCATGCTTCACCGACAGCATGATCAGCACCACGGCCGGTTCCGGCTGCAGCAGAGCAGATGCCGGTTGGCGGCACATCCGGATAGATTCCCAGCTGATAATGGGCCAGATAGAAATCACCGGAGGTGATCTGAATACCCAGATCAGTAAGGTCGACCGTCAGCCAGTAAGCGGTGGTAGCGGTCACATCTTTCTGTCCAAGCTGTGTTCCCGGGTATCCACCTGCTCCATCGGCTGCATAAATTCTGACCCTGAAGGGCGAATAAATATTGCCTGCCGGCCAGGTACCATCCCAGGTATACATCTGGAAGGTTTCAATCGTACAGGGGTATCCCAGCGGTGTGAAGCGGACTGCCGTTTCTCCACCTGCATCGTACCATGCCATGGCATTGTCGGCTGTACCTGTATCATAAATGATCCAGTACGGTTCGCCCGCACCTTCTGCTTTCCAGGTAAGATGAGCTGTATGGCCGAGGTCTTCTCCTTCGAGTTCAGTTGGAGGAGGCAGGTAGGCTGAAGTCCAGGTGTAGTAGATCTTGGGTGAATGTCCGCTGGCATAGTAACAGCTGACAGCACTCACATAGGTCTGGCCCCACTCAATGGTTTCTGGATTGTACTGGAAGTAGGTTTCAGTAGTAAAACCAGCGATAAAATCATCCAGGTATACCGTGAATCCGATGGGATTTTTCTCCGTATAATTCCACATTTTTACATTATCGACATACCAATAGTTGATGTTATAGCAATCTGCGCCATAAGCATTGAGCCTGATCTGGAAATTCTCATTCGCATACATATTAACTTCGTCTACACAATGTGTCCATGGAATACTTGCTGAATTAACAAAATCACGTGTTGCAACCCAGTCTGTTCCATCAAATACTTCGATAGCCAGATGCTCCTGATTTGTTGCCGAATAGTTACTTAAATAAACATCGTATTCCAGCGTAAGTTGATTTGTATAATATTTACAATCATAAACCCCGCTGGTCAGTGTGTGGGAGTAATTCGTTACAGAGGGAGAAAAATAAAACTCCACACAAGGTGACGGATTACCGTCATAGGTATAATACTGCCAGTTAGAACTCGACGGATTCTCTGTCCACTCGTCATATTCTGCCTGGGTCTGCCAGGGATAATAGAACACCTGGGTCATTCCACCCGGTTTAGCCCATGTGGCAATCAACGTAAGGGGATCCACGTACAAATTAATGGGAGGATCTGTTATTTCCTGTAGTTCAACATCAAACACGACATTTCCGTTAAGGAAGTAGTCATTAACATAATAGGCGTCATAGCCCGGGAATGTGACTGTCAGGTCATAGGTTCCATTCCATGCACCCTTGAAAAACGCCACGCCTGTTGCATCCGTAATGGCACTAAAGCTATGTTCGGGAAGGCCGTCCTGATTAATAAACGTCACATAAGCACCTTCCGGGGGCAGGTTTGAGGAGAGCGTTACATTCACCGTGACATCGGATGTCCAGTTTTTCCCGAGCAGGTTGGAAAGGGTTGGCTCAGAATTGCCGGCATCATACGATGCAACGACTGCCCAGCGATAGCCGCCACTTGGGAGCGTACCCCAGGCGTTATCAAAATAGACTGTATTGGTCACAAAACCTGCTAAAAGTGTCCAGTTACCAGGATTGTACTCATCGCCTTCATTCACGCGGAAGACCATATAATGTGACAGGGCCCGGGGTGCTTCTCCACCTTCCACCGGACGATACAAGCCTTCTCCTTCATAACCCGTTTTCATTTTAGGTTCCGAAAGGCTATTGCACTTTCCTCTGGGAGGTCTGGTTCCCTGAACGATCGCAGATTTATCAGCACGATTGGCTCCCTGTCCACCCGGACTGGAGACGACCGCACGGATCATGAAATCATTGTAAGCAGATGCAAACCAAGCTCCGGTCCCATATTTCTGATAGCTACGAAAAACCGGATTGGTTTCATCAACCGCGATCGGGGCGCAGTTCGGGAAATTACCGCCCTGCTCCATGGCAACGTAAAAATCCCCGCTCGGGATCACGACTGGTCTGTCGCTGATATCCCAGAGAATCCAGCCAACGACCGTAGGAGTGATATCCACTTCTGCCAGTTTGGTTCCCGGCATGCCATCCTCGCCATCATCGTCGAAAACAGCGATGGTAAATTCCTGAAGGACGTCTCCACCGGCCGGATAAGAACCATCACCGATATTGATAGAACCATAGTGAATGGTGCAGGGATATCCATCCGGAGTGAACTTCAAAGCATTGTAGCTTCCCTCGGTTTGCCATGCAACCATGTTTTCAAATACGCCATCATCATAGAGGATTTCGTAAAATCCCTCGGGTATACTCCAGGATACTTTCACCACCTCTACATCGGCCTGTACTTTTTCTGCAAGGACACCACTGACGGGTACTTTAGCCTCACTAAGAGCAAAGTTGGCGGTTGCAGTTCCATCCGGTGGAATGAAAACATCCTGTACTCCAGTATCATACCCCGCTTTGGTGGCTTCAACTGTAGTAGGGTTAGAACCCATGGTATACATCAGCATGGAATAGTAACCTGAATTATTCGTAAAAGTAGAAGTCTCACCAAATACACTGTGAGCGTACATCACTGCACCGGGAATAGGCAAGCTGGTGGCTTGATCCATTACAGTACCCTCCACAGTTCCCTCCGTGGGGGGGAAGTAATATACCCTTAACCGCGGAACGTAAGTGGTATAATATCCCGTTTGCCATGGTGGCGGAATGGGAGAGTCAAAATAACGGTAGCATGTCTGGGCGGTGGTGCCAAGGAATTGTTGCCAGTACATATAGCGGTTTCCGCTGTAATAACCGTCCAAGTTTCGCCAGGCGACGGCCAGATTCTGCTGTCCGGAGTAAAGAAAGTTCGTAGTCAGCTCAAATTCATTCACATCAAGAAACGGGAGGTAATCCCCTGACCATACCATTGTCCATCCGTCTGCGATCATGGCCGCATCATCGTCCGGAAAGGTATTTACGGTCCAGGCGCTAAAATCAACCTCCTTCATCCAGCATGACAGGTTTAATGTTGGATCGCTTCCCCCATACTGTGTATTGGCCCAGTAGCCAATTTTTGTAATGAGCTTGGGATTCGTGTCCCCGAAATCAGTTGTTTTATAAATACATTCAGAAAAACTGTAGTTATAATAACTATAGAACGGGATGTAAGAAGCCGTTGTGTAGTAGGTCCCAATGTCAACTACAAGCTGGGCTTCATTCTGGAATCCGAAAAACAATGACAACATGGTTATCATTGTTAATCTCACAAAAAGAGTAACCTTTTTCATACGTATTAAATTTAAG
>Ga0257139_1000095_pt1 | contig 9105 bp, 6 predicted proteins | sample saktaT_15_FD_193543 | JGI IMG/M metagenome (GOLD analysis project Ga0257139, IMG submission 193543) | Metatranscriptome of saline water microbial communities from Sakinaw Lake, British Columbia, Canada - sak_2010_1_5_80m (Metagenome... | ecosystem: Environmental > Aquatic > Non-marine Saline and...
AACAGCAAAAAAAGCAGCCAATAGAGTAATTTTTACAGCCAGATACCTACTTGCCATACTTCAACTCTCTATCCAGGCTCTATATAACACCCACCCAAAAAATAAGTCCTCGGTCTGTAGTGACCGAGGACTCCAATCTGCTCAAACGTTTAGTACGCCTTTTTTCTAGCCAGCAGGAATATCATTAATCCTACCATGACCACACCACCTATCACTCCCCATAAAACAGGCCAGTTAACAGGTGAAACCGGCGCCGGCGGTGGCGTTAGTGGGGCTGGTGGCACCGATGATGCATCTTCCATAACCTCAAACGTACCGTTGAGGCCGTTAACGTCAACTGCATAGCCACCTGGTAAATTCTTCACTGTAGTAAAGCTTACTTGCTGGCTATCTCCGGCACTAACAGTTATATCTTGAGAATCCTCTAACACACCATCTATACTCAGAATAACCGCATAGTTACCCACCTCACCACCAGTATTGGTTACCTCAACACTAATGGTTACACTCTCGCCCAGGGACGCTTTCTCTGGTGATATGGTTAAGGAACCCAGACTAAACACCGCCGGATTAAGCTCCGGTTCAGGTGGCAAATACGCCATGACACCAAAAGTCGTAAAATGGCTCACCGTTGCAGTTATGGTATCGGCTTCAGTATTGGCTGTAGACTCTAGCTCAACCCAGCTACCAGCCCCAACGTCCCACCAGGCTAGAACCAGTTCACTCTCACTCACACCTGCAGGTATCCTGGAAGGGTCATAAGTATATTCGAGGGTTGCTGCCGGATTAAAGGTAGCCCCATCAGGTTTCAGGTCATAGACTGACCCAACCATGCGGGCGTCAGTAGGCGGCGCCGGTGGAGCTCCCACCCTGACCATTTTTATCTCGGATAGGGGCTCATCACCGTTGATTAAGCCGATGGTATCCTGGGCAATTTTCAAACGACATAAGCCATCAGAAGACTCAGCATTGACTGCCTCAGTAAATAACCCGGTACTACTGATAATATCGGTTACTTCTGTTGTTCCCGGTGGTGGACCCTCTATAGTAGCTGCCAGGTCTATTTCTGTTACCTCGCCACTGTGCCACTCGGCCGTCCGCCCGGTAGCGACACTATTAACATAGAAGGTTAAGGTAGTCCCCTCTGCTACCTCCCCCCAGACAATAAGCTTTGGCTCAAATGGGTCGTCTAAGCTACCATACCTACCGTCAATAGTGACTATTACCGGGTTGCCACCAACACCGGTCAGAACCCCTTCTCCCCTTGCCTCTATTTCGGTCCCTATCGGCGCCGGCTCACCGTTTATCTCGATGGCACCATAGAAGGCATGAGGTACTGGGGCTGGAGGCAGGACTCCATCAGTGGCGTAAGCTGGGATGGTAAAAAGTGTTAATATCACAGCCAGAAGTATAAATACAATTGTCCTCGCTTTCATTAGCTTCCTCCTTTACCGGGTTTTGTTAATCTCTTCCTCATTAAGTTTATGGTAATCGTGTCTACACCGCTGGTCAGGGCAGTAGTCGTAGTAAAGTGAATGATATACTCCAGAGCAGTGCTCGTTGTATTAATGGCGGTAGCATCTGATAGCTCTACCCATGTATTGCTGACACTGGATGCTTCAGCCTTCTCTATGGCAGAGTAAAACGATATCACCACACCCACAGCCAAGATAAACATCAAGAGCCTATAAACTATCTTCCTTTTCATCATATTGCTTATCAGTTCCATCCCCAACACTCCTCCCAGCAAACGACGGAACAAATTTATCTGCCAGCAAGGCTCCGTTTTCCTCGCTATTCTCTTATCAGGTGTAGCGTAACCCTATTAAAATCACTGCCTATAACGTTTACGAACTGCCCCTAGTGTCCCCAGCAAGGCTAAAGCCCCACCGGGGACAATCAGGCATGCATAACCTCTATTTATGATTCTTCCTCGCTCTCCTCTCTCGGTTTTCTAGCTACAAAGAAGATAATTACTCCCACCGCAACCACTCCAACTATTATGCCCCAGATGGCAGGCCAATTAATCCCCGATGTCGGGGTTGGTGTTGGTGTCGGCGTTGGTGTCGGTGATGGTGGAGCTGGCTTTTCTTTTACCGTAAACGAGCCACTAAGCCCGTCAACTTCTACTGAATAGCTACCAGCCACATCCCTGGTAGTGGTGAAAGTTACCTCTCCACTAGCACCAGCATCAAGAGTCACATCCTTGGCTGCTTCTACTACTCCATCTATCTTCAACGTTACCGTATAGTCACCATCTTCTTTCCCCGTATTGGCTACTTCGACATTGATAGTGACGCTTTCACCAATATTAACCTCGCTCGGAGATATGAAGAGGTTAGTGCTAGTGAAATTGGCAACTGGTGCCTCTCCCAGAGTACTGAAAGTATGCTCATCAGATACTGCCTCATTACCATCCTTATCCGTTGACATTACCCTGAAGTGTTGGGTGGTACCTGGGGTCAGACTAGTAAGGGAGATAAGGTGAGACAGTACCATCTCCGTGTCTAAGGTTGAGAGTTGGCCTGGGCTGGCCCAGTATTCTACCTGACTGTCACTCTCTTCATGTGTCTCCCAGCTAATATCAGCACCAGTCTCAGAGATATTAGTGACTGCTACATCTGAAATTCTAGGAGGCGTGCGGTCACGGTCACTCCCTACTGTGCCATTTCCTCCAGACGGTTCAGGGCTGGGAACACTTACTGAATCCCCAGTCCAGATCGCCGTTATCTCGCTAGCCGCGTTATCACTCAATACTCCGTTGGATAGACTTATTGTGCTGCTATCACCTTCTGAGCCAATAACATGGAAGTGTAATACCGCCAGATACCCGGAACCACTTACCCCGGCTATGCCGGGAGCATTCTGAACAACCGTGTATGTCCCCGAGCTAACCTCATTATACATATCAACCGGTATCGCTGTTGAACCTATCTCCCCTGAGGTGATATCATCCAACCGTAGTACCGAGGCATCAAACGAGACATCATAGTTACAGGCGTCAAAGTCTGTCACCTCAGTGATATCTACATTAGCCGTAAAGTCGCTATCAGCAGCTGCCTCACTGGGGGCATCAATGCTAACAGTAACCACTCCCGGTGGTGCTGAGATTGTAGTAAAGCTCCACGAATAGGCCGAGGCCAGTGGGTTACCAGCAACATCGGTAATAGCTGTACTCAGGGTAGCGGTATAGGTGGTGCTGTAGCTCAAGCTAGCATCTGGGGTGAAGGTAACGGTATACGTGCCGCTGTCATAGGAGACACTGCCCGATACACTGTCAAGAGTAAAGCTACCGGTGGTTATAGTTGCTGCATCCATTGACTCGCTGAAAGTAACCGTTATGGCTGTGTCTACAACCACACCAGTGGCATCAGCCACGGGGGAGACGTCGGATACGGTAGGTGCTGTAGCATCGGGAACACTTACTGAATCTCCACTCCAGGTCGCCGTTATCTCGCTAGCCACGTTATCACTCAATACTCCATTGGATAGACTTATTGTGCTACTATCACCTTCTGAGCCAATAACATGGAAGTGCAATACCGCCAGATACCCAGAACCACTTACCCCGGCTATGCCAGGAGCATTCTGAACAACCGTGTATGTCCCCGAACTAACCTCATTATACATATCAACCGGTATCGCTGTTGAACCTATCTCCCCTGATGTGATATCATCCAACCGTAGTACCAAGGCATCAAACGAGACATCATAGTTACAGGCGTCAAAGTCTGTCACCTCAGTGATATCTACATTAGCCGTAAAGTCGCTATCAGCAGCTGCCTCACTGGGGGCATCAATGCTAACAGTAACCGCAGGTTGCGCTGCTGCCGAGACCACTGTCCCACCACCTAGAAGCAGCGCCACAATGATTACTATTCCTAGGATTGTCATTAATTTTTTCACTGCTATCCTCCTCTTTACATCGCTACTCCCTCCTTCCAGAGGAAGTAGCCAATTTTTAACAGAGGCTGGTACTCTTCTAGGCTTCTATTAAAAGGCACGTTACCTTTAGTCTGCCTTTAATCCAGCCCGGCAATTAACCTTTCTACCTTGGTAATGTCCAAGGCATTGACATTGCCATCTTGATTGGCATCAGCCCCGGATGTTTCGGTATCCAGCCCGGCAATAATCCTCTCCACTTTAGTAATATCAAGAGCATCGATAACACCATCGCCAGTGGCATCTCCTGGTGTAACCGACTGTATAGTGAAGCCATCACTGGCATAGTCTGCCTCAGCAGTAGTGTTGCTGGCGGCATCAGTTGCTCTGACATACACCGTGTGTGCTCCATCAGCAAGTGCAGCAGTGGTAAAGGTATAACCTTCACTTAAGCTGTCAAAGATACCGTCACTGGCAGTAGCTGCCGTCCAGCTGCCATCATCAACCTTGTACTCCACCCCGGCGATATTGGATAAGGTATCTGTTGCCGTTCCGGTGAAGGTTGGGGTATTGCCGCTGGTCGGGTCAGGTATCAGCGCCGTTATCACTACCGATGGCGCTCCGATATCAACAGTAAAGCCGTCACTGGCATAGTCTGCCTCAGCAGTGGTATTGGTGGCAGAGTCGATTGCTCTAACATATACCGTGTGTGCTCCATCACTAAGTGCAGCGGTAGTAAAGGTATAACCTTCACTTAAGCTGTCAAAGGTGCCATCACTGGCAGTAGCTGCCGTCCAGCTGCCAGCATCAACCTTGTACTCCACCCCGGCGATATTAGATTCTGTATCTGTTGCTGTCCCGGTGAATGTCGGCGTGGTGTCACTAGTTGGGTCAGGTATCAGTGCCGTTATCACTACCGATGGCGCAGTAGTGTCATCGGGTGGTGTTACCGTCAGGTTAAGCTCAGTTACCCCTCCAGGGCTGAAGGCATAGGTTTGAGTAGTATCTACACCGTTGACAAAAAAGGATATAGTAGCCCCGGTCTCAATTTCACCCGTAACAGTGAGCTTTGCATCAAAGGCCCCTGAGCCACCATACTGACCGGCGACCGTAGTGGTGATACTGCCACACTGCACCCCTCCCACCTTAGCCGTCACTACCGTCCCCACTGGGGCATTAGAACCACCTATAGTGAGTGTCCCGTAGAAGGCATGGGGGATAGACGGTAGATCCATCGGTACGGCGGCATAGGCAGGGACAGCACAAAGGACCACCGCCAGTATTATCAATGGGTAGAGGAGCCATCCTCGCTTTCTTTTCATTTTTTTCCTCCCCAATTTAGTCTTTCTGTTTCCCAACCCCACATCCCCTAAAATTTTGGGGGAGGGGGAGTTGGGTCCCCCTCCCCCAATCTAGTTGGTCATGTCATGCACTACACTTGGCAGTTCCTCTAGTCAAGGTCTGGGGCTATAGGTGTGATTTCAAATCCTGCCAGAGTAGCCGCATTCTGCATATAGATCCAGTAGCCCAGACCGGCGTAACAGGTGTTGACACCAGTCCTGTCAGCAGGAGCCGTCTCACCATAGGCGTAAGCCCAGCTTGTGCCCGCCCTGCCGTACATATCTGTCTGAGTGGCATTTAGTGACGGGCTGATTAGCTGAGAGTAACCGGGCAGGTTGTCTGCTGTATTGACTACTGAAGCCACTGTGGCGTAGTCACTCTTACCTGCGCTGGCCAGGTATGCCAGACTACATAGGTTCCACCCCGCCGCCAGGTCTTTGCTCGGCATAGTCCAGGCGCTGGCATCAAACTTGAGCAGCACATCGGTGGCAATGCTCATCTTGACATAGACGGCATCGCACGGGCTCAGCACCTTGCCAGTGGTTATCTGCTGCCAGCCGGGGACAGTAGCGGTGGCATCGTAGTAGTAGCCGACGGTCATGTGGGCCGGGATCAACTCATCAATAGCATCCGCTGCCGCGATGAGCTTTACCGGCGTGGACAGAGTGTTCCAACCAGCGACCAGACTCATGGTGGACGCCTGGTAGGAAGCATTGTCCACCACCACATCTGCCAGAGACTTGTGCAGCCACGGGTAGTAGGTAACGTAATCGCTGACTTTCTTACCAGCACCACCAGTGTTGGACTTGCTAACGGTGGCTCCGGTAAGCGCAGTGTAAGCAGGACCAGTGGCGTCACCAAAGTAGTTGTACTTGCAGTCCTGGGCGCCAATATTTGATGCTACATAGATGCTGTAATCAGCATCGTTGTCGTAGATGGCGTTGTACTGCACAGTATTGGCACCAGTATCAACACCAGTGGTACCATCGGCCTCTATCACAACAGCACCGCTCATGGAAGTAAAGTACGTCTTGTCAGCTCCGGCAGCCCCGGTGAAGGTATTGTTCTTTATCACCAGGTTGTCGTGGTCACTAGTGTCGTAAGTTTCAACATACAGCGCGGCACAGTAGGCACCGGTGACGGTATTGCGGAGTACATTGGTGCTATGAGTCTGACGCTGGATGTCGATACCTATAACCGGGTTAGTCAGGATATTGTCGGTGACATCGGCGGTTATGTAGGCCTCCGTTGTACCTTCCGCTGTAACCCCCCGATAACCGTTTATGGTTATAGCGATGCCATTACAGTCGGTCAGCGTGTTGCCGCTTACGGTTACACCGGTTATCGATGTGCTTACGTGAGCAGTATCTTTAGTCATTACGCAGATAACTGCCGCCTCGCCACTGGGTGCGGCAAAGGGGCAACAGTTAGTAAAGGTATTGTTGCTTATCGTACCTGAGGTTATGCTAGTAGCACCGCCCCCAACAATATCAGGATGAAGGATAAAGCCGACTACAGAACCACGCTCGTTGTCTGCCTCGTTGTCCGGGATTATGTAGTCGAATACGCAGTTCCGCACTGTAACATAGTCACACTCGTTGTTAAAGATGGCCTGGTCAAACTCTTTATCCGCCCTCAGACGGGTAAAGGTGAGACCATCAATGATTACCGGGTTGGCAGCAGTGCCAGTGATGCCCGGAACTACCGCTATGTCTGTTGCAATGAGAGACTGGGTATTAAGCGGCTCGGTGGCAGGTCTAATCGTGGTGTATGCGGCGCTGGTCGCCGATGTCAGGGTAATCTTCTTATTTAGAGTAAGCCACTTATCCAGCTCGTATATGGCTGGGGCATCAGCAGTGCCGCCCAGCTTCACCGTGTCACCGGTTACCGCCGCATTGATGGCGTTCTGTATGTAGTCCCCACTATGAACGTCGGTCTCTTCATCCGTACCAGAAGCCCAGGTTGGGGCGAAGGTCTTTATCAGGTTGTCGTTACTGTCGTACAGCGAGACCCCGTCGGCAATGGTCATTGTCCAGGTGCCAGAGGTGTAGCCGGTGGCTGACGCAGTTAGAGTTACCTCTCCCGCCGTGGTGTCCCGGTAGTAAATGCTAGCCTTCCCATCAACGAGCAGCTTGCTGGAAATCTGGCTGTCAACGGCGTCATAGAATATGCCCGTGCTTGCGTTGCTTGAGGCGAAGCTTACCGTCGGTTCATCACCTGTCGTCACATGCTTCAGGTTTCCGTAGGCGTCCTGAGACTGCACATACAGTATGGAGGAATACATGTTTATCATGGTGGCGCTGTCGGAATAGGAGTCCGGATAGGCATCATTGTTGAACCCTATCTTGGTAGCGATGCCGGCAGTAACATTGTAACCGTCGGCTTCCGCAATAAACTGCTCCTCCGCACTGGTGCTGACATAGCAATCGGTACGGGCATCGGTCTGGACGGTGGTAGGATTCACAATGTTGGCGCCAGTGGCAAACCTGACCCTCTGACTTGCCGCTGCGGCCAGTAATACAGGCGTGGTGATGGTTACTGTACGCGCCTTCTGGTTGACAACGGGAGCAACGGTGCATGCCTCCCAGTTACCGTCATTGTTTTGACATGACACATTGTCGGCACTAATGGAGCTGGGCACAGTGGTCCCGTAGGGGAAAATAACCGTCACCGTACCAACGCCTGCCGCTAACTCAGTGCCAAGGGTCATTGTAAAGGTGTACTGTCCTGCCGAACCAGCGGTGGTCGGGCTGAGAGCCAACACAGGCGCACCGGGAGGGTCGTCATCAAGATCAAAGCCGTCAGATAACACCGGGGTGGTGTCCTGGCTGGTGTACACCTTTATATGGTAATCCGTGCTCGACGTACTGGCAGAGGTTTTCACTGCGGCAGCGGCCGCTATTTTAAAAGAGCACGCACTACCGGCATCCAGGTCCACCGGGGTGGTTACCGTTATCCGGAAGCCGGTGGTAGAAAGGGTGGCAGCGCTGGTGCAAGCGGTAGCGCTATAGGCGCTGGCTTCACCGTCACGGTCAACCGTATAATTGGCCATGGTGGTATTGGCGCTAGCCAGGGTAAACGCTGCTGGACCCATGTCGGTTGAGCCATCGGGAACCCACACCGTAATCGTGTCCACCCCCCGACTCATATCAGAAGTTGGCGTGAAGTGGACGGTAAAACCTGCGGCAACAGCGGTTGAAGCATGATTTATGTTATAGTTTGCTTCGGTAAACTGCACCCACACATCAGTCACCGCAGTGGCTGCCATGGCCGGCGCTGCCGTCATAAGACCCATACTCAGCACCATTACCAGGGCAAACAAAACACTAAAAACTTTCCTTTTCATAATTAACTGTATCCTCCTATTAATATTTGGGGTTAGCCTTAGATAATCAACATTTTCAACCTTTCCAATCTTGCTCACATATACATCACCTCCTTCGGTTAAGCTCCATATCTCCTCCTGAACATCACTCACCTCCTGTTAAGAATTTACTCCCCCTTGTCCAGCGAGCATTCCGTTCAGGCTCATGATTTCCATATTCACACCGGTATCATTTCCCCTCCCTTCCCTCTTTATCCTTCCAGAGTATGACCAGCTCTTGGATTACACCGTCATAACTCTGTCCCGGACGCTTAATTGAGTCCAAAACCGCCTTTGTCTCCTTGGAGATGCTGACACTGTCTCGCTTTCTGGCTTTCATATTCGCTCCTAAAACTCCGAAAGGATGACCGCGCATCTATTTCACTTTTGAGCCATAGTATTACTTCCATGAAGCCACTTTCCCCCCCCCGTATATAACTCACCGCAAACACCTCCGCTTGCACGCTTAGAGCAACTGGTGGCACAAGCAAGAACACCACTGGCAACATCAATTTGTA
>Ga0257139_1000106_pt1 | contig 8774 bp, 13 predicted proteins | sample saktaT_15_FD_193543 | JGI IMG/M metagenome (GOLD analysis project Ga0257139, IMG submission 193543) | Metatranscriptome of saline water microbial communities from Sakinaw Lake, British Columbia, Canada - sak_2010_1_5_80m (Metagenome... | ecosystem: Environmental > Aquatic > Non-marine Saline and...
GCCGACAGGAGGACTTACGGTCGGCTCCATGCTTTTTCCCCATGGGGTCGAGACGCGACTGAGCATCACAAAGATCGATCAGATCCCGGACGAGATCTGGTCCGCGCTCACAATCGTAAGACCAGGAAAGTGATGAACGATGCCCTACGGTATATCTGACCCGGGTTCGTTCATCTGCACACTCGCAGCGATCGCGGCTATAACAGGCATCGAGCTCTACGCGTTGAAAAAGGGCATCAATGGCAAGGTAATGTCGCTCTGCCTGGGGCTCATTGCAGGGCTCGGTGGATTCTTAGTACGGGGGGCGATATAGAAATGACATTGACGAAGACTATAGACGATCGGCATGGAAAGTTACCCGTTGCGGTATGGACATGGGCGTTCACGACGAATGGCGACGGTAATGCGGAAGAGATGACAGCGCACGAGGTCAATGGCCTGATACAGCGCGTAATCACGGTCCCAGACGGTGCAGAAACGCCGAGTGCAAACTGGGACCTCACGATAGAAGACGTAGATGGTGCGGACGTACTCGGTGGTCATGGTCTGAACCGTGATAGCGGTGATACGGGCGCAATTGAGCAATGCGTACCTGAGATCCTACTATGCGCCGTCGCGTCGAAGCTCACCTTTAAGGTAGCAAACGGCGGGGCCACGAAAGAGGGCACAGTGCGATTATATCTCATATAACGAAAACGAAGCTATGGCGCCAGCACAATCACGAGAATATATGAAGCAGGCCTACGCGAAGATTGGTGCTGTGGGTAGCATTGATGCTGGCCAGATAATCGGCCTCGAATGGAATCAGAATACGGATACGTGGCGTCATATCAATCTTTTTGGTGAGACGGTAACGCCGAGCGCGAGTTATTTCGATAACCACCCGATTTGGGGCAGAATCGGACGTTGCACGCTGACGCCCGAGGGCGTGCCCACCTTCGGCACGAATGCACGCGGCGATGGCCTCGACTTGACGGGTGCAGCTGGTCGCGTTATGGTTTGCTACCCTAAATACTTCGTCAAATCCGCGAACCCATCAACAAACGTATATCGGTTCTGGGTATCGCCCTATAAGCTGGACGGCTTCGTCGTGTACCCCGGATATGTTCAGCGTGGCGGTGTAGAACGCAATCAGATATACCTCATGGCATACGCGGGTGACTTTGAGTATGATGGTGCAAATGCAGCTTATGATGCTGCGAATGAGAAGCTGCATAGTCGCACGGGCGCGCAACCGCTGACGGGCGGCACATCAACGAACCAAGCGTTCTGGCGCATACCGCTAAATAATCTAGCGAACGAGCCGGACGTGGCCGATGTCGTTGCGGGCACGGAAGGCGGATTCTTTATCCAGGATTACCTCAAGACCGCTGGCTCATGGGGTGGCGGCGGAGCGGGCGATACCGCGCTCATCTGGCTACGTAAGCCGAACGATGATAGCTGTGGTATTATTAATACTGATACGCTCACGAATACAACGCAAGCGGGTGAGACGATCGGGGTCGTGACCGCGAACCCCACGATAATTAGTACGACACTAGGCTCAACACGCACGTTATGCGAGAACATCGGCGCGGGCTGGGGCGAGGAGAACATATGGACGCGATCAGCGTGGAAGCTACTCTGGTATATTGAGAACGCCACGAGCAATTCACAGGTCGCACTCGGACTCGGGGTCGTTTCTAAAGCTAGCGGCACAGGATTCGCAGGCGAACTGAACGGCGCAGACTCTGCAGATACGAATATAGGCACGAACGGTACAGGCACGGGCACGGGCACGAACGGTTACACACCCGTAGTCTGGCGCGGGCTTGAGAATCCTTGGGGGAATGTTTGGAACTTTATCGATGGCTACAATGCCATCGATGCCGAGTACCGCATCATTCGCCGTGATGGTCTTGGTACATTCGCCGATACGCTCACTGCGGGCAATTACGAAGCATCAATCGCAGCACCGCTGACCAACCCGGCGGGCGGATACGTTTCTGGATACGCCTCAAACATTGAATACGAGCCACTGCTCGCGTTACTCTTCATACCGAATGCGATTGATGGCGCATCAAATAGCCATCTATGTGATTATTTCTACAGCAAACAGAAGGGGCAGACGAATATTCTGCTGGCGGGCGGTCTTTGGAATTATGGCGCTACTGCGGGGGTCGCGGCTCTCACTTCGGCTGACGTCTCGTCGCGTGCCTATCGGGCTCTCGGCGCCCGCGCCGAGTTCATTGGCTAATGGAAGAACAAAAACGATTTAAGGACTTTGCAGAAGAGGAAGGGCCGCTCGAAGATATTTTTGATAATGCTCAGCTCTTGCACTGTATGAAGCAGGCAGTAACTTCTTTAGGAATTACAAACCCCTTGGAGGCTAAATATGGTATCCAGTAACGTAAAACCACATTGGTACTGGCTCAGGGATTTGAATAAGGATGGCACGATAGCCCAACTGCGAGTACGATGGGCGCTCAAAGAGCAGATAGTCGGGGACGAACCTGTGGGTGTGGCTGAGAAACCGCAAACACATACGGAATACGTATATGAAGAGCGTGAGATAACACTGAAGATCCCCAAACCGGCACTGGCCGCAGAAACAATCACACAAAAAATTACTGCGGAACGGTACGCGGTTTCGGATGCGCATCTGGTTGTTGCCCGCGACCATTTACCGTTAAAGATTTTTGTTAATGCGCGACAGCCGATTGAGTATGCCGCATTGAAAGTGCCGCAAAACGAGTGGATTGCAACCGATGTCGAAGCTGCTGCGGAAGGATAAATGGTAACGATAAACATCGATACGGGTGGGCTCGATCCCGCGAAGCTGAAGGGCAAAGAGCAAGCGGTAGGCAATGCGTTAGTGCAGTTCATCGAGCAGGTAACAATCGATGCGTGGCGGTACTCACGTGAAGAGGCGCCGCGTAAGACGGGCATATTGAAGACCTCGATCATGCCCGATCTCTCGACATTACCGCAACTGTGTACTCGCGTCTTTAGCGGGTTGGAATATGCGGGTTACGTACACGATGGTACACAACCGCACGATATCTGGGCGACTCGTGCGCGTGCGTTGCGGTTCGTACTGAACGGGCAGATAATATACGCGAAGCATGTGAAGCATCCGGGCACTACTGCGAACCCATTCTTCGAACGCGCAGCCGATCGGATAAAGAGCGATTTGCCGTCCTTGTTCAGTAGGTATGTAGGTGGTGTCTTGTAATATGGCTGACTGGTTAGGTAGCTGGAAGTATCGGTACAGAGCGACCGTCGATCAGAGCAACGTTAGCGAGAACCTAACGCATTTCCCTGTGACGTTGTTCCTGAACGGCAGCGCGGGTCTGAGCAGTGCAGACGTCACACCCATCTTCGATGAGCTAGGAGATAGCAACTTGAAACTAGCCGTGACGCAAGATGACGGCACAAGCCAGCTATTTGTGGAGATAGATGATTGGAACAGTTCGAGCGAGACGGCGGTCTTACACATATCGAATGAGAGTTGGGTGGTGAATGCGTCAAGTGATACTGAAGTGTATCTGTACTTTGATGCTGCACAAGCCGATAATACTGATTTCGTGGGTGTGCCGGGCAGCGTGCCGGGCATGGCGGTCTGGAACGACGCCTACGTAGGCGTGTGGCACATGTCCGATAATCCCGATACGAGCCACATCAAGGATAGCACGCACTATCATAACGACGGCACGAAGAAAGCTGAGAATGAGCCCATCGAAGCGGCGGGCGCGGTTGGTAAGGCGCAGGTGTTTGATGGGACGGATGATTATGTGAATTGCGGGATTGATGCAAGCTTGAATATTGTTGGCTCAATTACGCTTGAAGCGATGGTGAATGGAACATCATCACTGGCAAATGGTGCCGGAATCGTAAGTAAGAGCGGTACAAGCACCTACGTACACTTATTAGCTATATCGTCAACGGCTGAGTTTAGGATTTGGGACGGAACTAATAATCCAACGGCACGTGATACGGTTATATCATTAAACGATAATAATTGGCATGTTTTAGCTGGAGTAAGATATTATCAGGAGAGCATCAGCATTTATGTTGATGGAAGTTTAAAGAAATCAACAAATGATACAGCGGGAGTGATTATCACAGATGAGTCTAATTATATAGCTAAAAGTAATTGGGCGGTATGGAACGGCACAATCGGCGAAGCCCGCATCTCGAACGTCGACCGGAGCGCGCCGTGGATCGGCACAACGAATTACACGCTCCGGGACGAGCTACTAACGTGGGGCGCATTGGAGCGGGGCGTTAACATAGTGGCGATTATGAATTATTATAGGAGGTTGAGGAATAGGTAATGTATCTGAAACAGAGCACACCAACCGTGGTGATGCTTGGTCCGTTCGTGGATAACACTGACGGATGTACTGCTGAAACTGGATTGGTACTCAATCAGTCTTCGGTTAGACTGTCGAAGGACGGCGCAAGCTTCACACAGAAAGAGAACACTAGCATTTGCGTTCATAATGAGCACGGCTACTACATGTGCGATTTGAACAGTTCTGATACTGGCATGTTGGGCGGTTTGATTTTGTCGGTATCAAATGAGAGCGCACTACCAGTATGGCATGAACATCAGGTGGTTACTGCGAACGTATACGATGCTCTATTCTCAACCGACAAGCTGGAAGTTGATGTTGGTGATTCTGCTATCAATATTAGTACGATGATGACCGATTTGGATTCTGTCCTTACTAACAGCAGTACGGCAGTCGGCGAGGTAAAAGATGATGTAGATGCTGCACTAGCTAACACGAGTACGTTGATGGTTGATATGGATGCAGCAGAATCCAATACTAGCACCTTAATGGATAGGGTAACCGCTGCGCGTGGTGGCTATCTGGATAACTTGGATGTGGGTGGCGATCTCGCTAATACTTCTAATCAGAACACGTTCAAGGCCGATGTTACTGGGTTGGCTACGGAAGCAGGGAATGTATCAGCTGTATTGACTACCGTTACCGTCTTGGAATCCAATATTAGTTCCGTTTGTGCGGACACTGACTACCTCATGAACGCTTCGTTCGGTGTGCCCGCTCAGTACTCGCTATTTGATCAGATAATGAATAAGAACAGCAGCCAAACGTTCAATCAGTCATCCGATTCGTTGGAGGCGATACGCGATACTCAGGAGTACGGCGCAGGCGGGCTTGTATGTACGTGGACGCAAAACACCTCGGCGGGTCTGCCGATGGATAATTGTGCGGTATGGATTACTACGGATGTCGGAGGAGCGAACATTGTTGCGGGTTATAAGATCACTGATAGTGATGGACAAGTAACGTTTATGCTTGATGCAGGCACATATTATATATGGCGTCAAAAAGGTGGCTATGATTTCAGTAACCCGCAAGCATGGACTGTGAGTTAAGATGGGTACAACAGGCTATGGTAGTGATGGTGTAGCTGCGAGTAGGTATGGTATTCCTGACTATACGGGTGTTGTTGATACTGGTTATTCCAATATCTCCACTATACGCGACCTCTACTTGAACATGTCGGTCGGCAGCGGGCAGGATTCTAACATTTCCGTTTCTATGCATTATGCGAACCGATACATCAATGAGCAGATACAGGGCTTGAGCGGTGTTGACTCCGAAACGCTTAGAGAGGTGGAGCAGAACTTTGCGACTTGGCATTATCGGTCAACAATCGTTGAAGTGTTCGGCTCTATGGGCGGTACACAACCCGCGGAGATATTCTATCGGCGTGGTAAAGAGCTGTTGGATATAGCGATCGCCAGGGCTTCGGCTGGTATGCAGGACGGTGGTGGCTGCTGGGGTCGTGAGATAGTGAGGGGCAGATAATGTCACATGTAAATACCAACTTCAAGCCGTTCTTCGACTTGCTATATAGCCGGATACGAGCGAACACGTCAGTTACTGCGTATGTGCATCAGAACTCCATCCATCAGTTTATGAAGATGCCGTTGACGCAGCTGGACGTGCCGGGCGTCAATATCTATCCGACCGAGGACGTTACGAGGAATTTGAACATTGGCGGTAGTAAGTACCATACGTACACGTTCACAATCAGTATCAACGACTATACAAACCCGGACAATTTGCATCTCATCTCCATTGTTGATGCCGTTTATGACGAGGTGGAGGAGCTGCGGAAGAATAGCTCGGCACAGGCGTATATCGTGGATGTAATGCCTGCACGTACAAGGTACGACTTCGCACCCTGGTACGAAAACGCCATGCTCACCTTCGCTACAATCACAGTGGTAGCGGAATCCGAGGAGAGAGACTAGCTGTAGGATCGATTTTTATTGCTTTGGGTATAGGTAGGTATACCCTTACTGATAAAATTGCGTTATACGCGATCTGTGTGCGTCTGACGCGGTATTTGGTATTTGGCTTTGGTGTAAATTGGAGGTAGTAGAGTTATGGCTTTGATGAAGGGTTGGAAAGGCGTCGTACTCATCAGCAATACGAGCGCTGGCCTGGCATCCGCTGGTAATGTGGAATGCATATCAGCACCTGGGGGTTATGATGCGGGTGTCGAGGCTGCGTTCGTGATGGGGCAGCGTACACCGAAAGAGATAATGCCGGGCAATATTGCATTGAGCGGTACGATCACACGGTACTTCGATAATATCCCAATCGTGGAAGCGGCGAATGCATCAGTCACATTGGCGATCGCAGCGGGTATTGAGCAGACAACGAACGTATCGACATTCTATATCAAGGTATTGCCAAACGGTAGCGGTGGTGGCGTCTCGTTCACGTACAATGCCGTTAAGTTCGGTGGCTGGGATCTCGACCACACCCAGGGCGGTATCGTTACGGAATCTGCGAACTGGATGGCGGAATCCTGTAATATCAGTACCGGCTAGACGGTCTGCATTTTTTCGATTTTTAGTGTAATGGAGGATTAACAAAGTGGCATTATCTAAGGGTTGGAACGGCACGATTGTATTCAGCGGCACTATACTGAAGGAATATGTGGGCGTAACGAACGATTCTGGTGGTGATTCGTATTATCTGAACCAGTATCCCGTTGTTGATACGAACAACTCAGTTACGGACGATCCCGCGAACATATCAGTGACATTGAATGAATCGTATGTTAATGCGTCCGTTGATGTGTACATAGCGAACACAAGCATGAACCTGTCGGGCTCTACTGGTTTCTTATCGTTCAGTGCGAACTGCTCGCATGACAAGGCGGTAGCGCTTGAAGTAACATACGACTATCGTGAGCCGGTGGGGTACGCAACAGGCATCAACTTCGCATTCGATAGCGGGTTGGAAGCTGCGTTCTGCATAGGTGCGCGTACAGCAGCTGAGATAGTAGAAGGCAACAAGGGCATTACGGGTACTATCACAGAGTTCTTTGCGGACAGACGCGCATTCCAACGTGCCTATGGCGGCGATATCAACGAGGGTATGCAGAGCATAACGATCGAAGTGGACGAACCAACCGCGAACTTATCGTTCAAGTTGACGGGTGTCAAAGTGGGTGGCTGGTCGATGGATCACGCTCATGATGCAATCGTCGCTCAGAGTTGCAATTTCACAGCGGCTAACATATCACTTTACAGCTAATTGATGGGATGGTGCTCTATGGGAATAACATTAAAAGAGTACAGGGAGAAACTGTACGAGAACATCACTTTGCCAAGCGGGTTGGAAGTCAGACGTAAGCGACTGAACCTATTGGCGTTAATGGAAGCGCTTACTGCTCGTGGTCGCACAGTCGAGACAATGGGTGGTATCGATACTGAGGATCTGATCTATCTGGCGGACGAGCTGATTGAACGTATGGTAGTGGAACCGCAGTTGGTGAAGGTAGTACCAGAAGGCGAGGAGTTGACAGCGATCGCGTTCAGTGACTTGCTACGCGAAGATTATAATCTGCTCATTCATGCTGCGATCGAGGAGATGAACGCAGTTGCGACCTCCTTTCGACCACCTACAGCACCTGATACAAAACCAGCCACTAGTCGCGCAGCTCGTAAGCAAAGTAAGTAGGACGTACTCGATCAGACCGTCCGATATAATCGATCCCAATTTGGATTTGAATGACTTTTCGCGGTTGGTGCTTGATAACATCATCCTTAATACCACAGAAGCAGCACCAGCTGAGGAAGATTCGACTGACGAATTTAAAGAGCGAGTTAAGGAGAGGATAGTAAACCGGTAAGTTGTCGGATGTAGAGCTTAGTCTTATAATTAAGGCGTTGGACCAGACGAAGGCTGCGTTTACGAGCGCAGCTGGTAACGTCACGACATTAAAGAGCAAGGTAGCTACTGGCTTCGGTGGTATGGTTACCAACTTCAAGAACTTCGCAACAGGTGCAACGAAACACGTTGTTGGCGCATTGAAGAGTATGCTAACTCATATAGGCCCGTTATTGGGTATAGTGGGGTTCGCGGGACTGGGGCTCAGCATAAAGAAGTCGGTTGATGCGTTTGGCGAGTTTGACACCGGCATGAAGACCGTTCAGAAGACAACGGGCATGGCAGGTGACGAATTAGCAGCTCTTGGCGATAGTTCAAAGAGATGTCTAAGGAAATCCCCAAGTCCGCTGCGGAACTCGCGGATATCGGTGCAGTCGCAGGTCAGTTGGGTATTCAAGGTGCAGAAAACATAGCGATATTCACCAAGACCATCTCAGAAGTGAGTGTGGCTATGGACATGACCGCGGAAGACGCAGCCACGTCAATGGCCAAGATAGCGGCAGCGTTCCAAGAGCCCGTTACAAACGTTGAGAAATTCGGTTCCGCGATAAACGCATTGGAGAACAC
>Ga0257139_1000117_pt1 | contig 8616 bp, 6 predicted proteins | sample saktaT_15_FD_193543 | JGI IMG/M metagenome (GOLD analysis project Ga0257139, IMG submission 193543) | Metatranscriptome of saline water microbial communities from Sakinaw Lake, British Columbia, Canada - sak_2010_1_5_80m (Metagenome... | ecosystem: Environmental > Aquatic > Non-marine Saline and...
AGCTGGAAAAGAAGTACCAGCCGCTAGATTTAAAATAATTTTTGAAGGAGGAACAATGAAAACAGCAGCCGAGTATAGGGCAGATCTAGATGAAATGAACGTCGACCTTGTCGTAGGTGGGGAAAGGGTAAAAAAACCAACAGATAATCCATGGCTCCAGCGGGGCATAAATGTAATCTCTCTTACCTATGATTTTGCTAATGACCCAGTGTATCAACCATTGATGACGGCAACATCTCATCTGAGCGGAAAGAAGATTAGCCGCTTCACCCATATTCACCAAAGCTGTGATGACCTATTGAGGAAGCTAGCCATGACCAGACTTTACACGCAGACTTGTGGGGGATGCATCCAACGTTGTATGGGTACGGACGGCTTAAATGCAACCTCCATCATTAGCTATGAGATAGATAAGGCGCGTGGTACCAGCTATCATCAGAATTTTTTGAAATATCTGAGATATGTACAAGATAATGATTTGATGTTGGCTGGATGTGTTACCGATGTCAAGGGGGATAGAAGCTTAAGATGCCATCAACAAGCAGACCCGGACCTGAATGTTCATGTGGTAGATAAGAGAGATGACGGAATTGTGGTTCGTGGGGCCAAGACGCATATATCGTGCGCAGCCTATTCGCACGAAATGATGGTAATTCCCACTCAGGCCAGACCGGAAGAGGATAAGGATTGGGCAGTTTGTTTTTCTTGTCCTTGCGATGCTCCAGGGCTAAAGCTCATTGTCAACAGAGGCCCAACGCCACCAGCAGGTGGTATAAGCTGTCCTATAACCTCGAAGTATAATATTAATGAAGCGCTTGTTATCTTTGATAATGTCTTTGTTCCTTGGGAAAGAGTATTCATGTGTGGCGAATGGGAGTGGGCAGGAATCCTAGCCAGGCTATTTGGCGACTATCACCGGCATAGCTACTCGGCTTGTAAGCCTGGACTTGCTGATTTAATAATGGGGTCGGCAGCCTTAGCATCTGATTGTAATTTCTCAGGCAAAATGCCTGGGCATATAAATGATAAGATTTTTCAACTCATCTATAACGCTGAGATGATATACTCCTGTGGCGTTGCCTCTTCAGTCATGGGTAGAAAGCAGCAATCAGGGACCTATCTACCCGATGTTACTATGGCTAATATGGGTAAGTATCATGCTGGTTTGTGCATCCACGATGAAGTGGCAACTCTTCAGGATATAGCCGGTGGGTTAGCCTTTACCGCTCCGGATAACGATAATTGGCAGAATCCTGAAGTGCGGAAGGATCTTGAGAAATATCTGAAGGGTCCAGCTTCGCTCCCCACTGAGGAGCGCCTGCGCGTATTTCATCTTTGCCGGGACCTTTGTAATTCAGAAGAGGCAGCTTTTAATATGACGGTTGGTGTGATTGGTGCTGGCCCAATGCAGGCACAGAGGATAACCGTGATGAAAGACTATGACCTAGAATGGAGAAAGGTAATGGCTAGACACCATGCTGGAATTCCGCAACCGGAGGGAGCCTGGGAGGAGGTAAATAGAAAGCTGGTATCGGCATTGGCTAACCAGAACTCGACTGAGACAGAGCTGCCTATCTTGGAGAAAGAGACTAAAAAGGGTGGTTAATTAGTTCTAAAGGAGCTGAAAATGGAATTCGGGTATAATGAGGAAGAGGAAAAGTTCAGGAAAAGACTTAGTGATTTTCTGGACAAGAATTTAACTGAGGAGATTGCCCGGCAAAACTGGGAAGATAAAGGTGTATGGGCTGAGGGCCGTGAATTTAGTCGTAAACTGGCAGCTAATGGTTTCTTGGGGATGAGCTGGCCAAAAGAGTATGGCGGACAAGATTTGCCTATCACTTATGACTTTATCCTTCTTGAGGAGTTAGGGCGGCGCTGGGGAGCTCATGTCCCCCTTGACATAGGTTACACAATGGTTGGTCATACTATTTTGCGCCATGGCAGTGAGGAGATGAAGCAGGAGTTTATCCCCAAGATTCTAAGGGGGGAGATAGAGTTCAGTTTAGGCTATAGCGAGCCTGATGCTGGCTCTGATTTGGCAGCGATGAAAATGCTTGCTGTAGAAGATGGTGATGATTATGTCATAAATGGACAGAAGACATTTAGTACCGAGACTCATTATGCAGACTATCACTGGCTGGCAGCAAGGACTGATCCTAATGTACCGAAGCACAGAGGGATAAGCCTATTTATTGTAGACATGAATAGCCCTGGCATCACCATTTCACCCTTATGGACAATGTCTGGAGAGAGGACAAATGAGGTCTATTATGATAGTGTACGGGTCCCCAAGGGCAGAATGGTAGGGGAGAAGAACAAAGGTTTTTATTATATGATGGAGGCTATAGACTCTGAGCGGAATGCAGTTTTTATTCCCAGCCGTCTGTATTTCCTTCTTGATGAGATGGTTCAGTATGCTAAGGAAACAAGGTATGGTGATGGGACGCTGGCTGATGACCCTATAGTTCGGCAAAAGCTGGCACAGATAGCTATTGAGCTTGATGTGGCAAAGATACTTGCTGAGCATTCACATTGGATGGAAGCTAGTGGTTTGCCGATGACCTATGAGCCAGATGTAACCAAAATAATAGTCTCTGAAGTAGAGCAGAGGATGGTTAATGCCTTAATGCAAATTCTGGGCCTTTATGGTCAGTTAGAGGAGGATTCCAAGTGGGTGCCTCTGAGGGGAAGGGTAGAGTGGTATTATCTCCACTCTTTTATGACTACCATCGGCGCTGGCACCAGTGAAATCGGCAGGAATGTCATCGCCACGCGAGGCTTGGGGTTACCTCGAAGCTTCTAAATTAATAATACTCTGATGGAGAGGTGCGACCATGGATTTCGAGTTTAGCGAAGAGCAGAAGATGCTGAGGGCAATGGCTCGTGATTTCTTAGAAACCCACTGTCCCAAAACGCTAGTGAAGGAGATGGCGAAAGACGAGAGAGGCTATACCGCAGAGTTATGGCGTGGGGTGGTAGATATGGGGTGGATGGGGTTGATTCCCCCCGAGGAGTATGGCGGTGCTGGAGGGAACTTTTTGGATCTAGTGGTGCTGTTGGAAGAAATGGGGCGGGCTTGCCTTCCTGGACCATTCTTCTCTACAATAGTTCTGGGCAGTCTTACTCTTCTAGAAATGGGTAACGAACTGCAGAAGCACGAATTCTTACCCAAGATAGCCAGTGGGGATGTGATTTTCACCCTTGCTCTGAGTGAGCCAGTGACTACCAAGTATAATCCCGCCTTAATTACGATAAAAGCTAATACTGAGCAGAATGATTATATTATTGATGGTACTAAGCTCTTCGTTCCTGATGCCAATGTAGCTGACTATATAATTTGTGTCACTAGAACTAAGGGAGGAACAATGTCAAGGGATGGCATAACTCTTTTCCTTGTTGATGCGAAGAGCAGTGGAATCAATTGCACGCTACTGAAAACCCTTGCCGGAGCTAAGCTGTGTGAGGTTACGTTTGATAAGGTTAAGGTGCCAAATAGTAATATGATTGGAGAGCTACATTCAGGGCTACCCCCTCTGGAGAGAGTTTTGCAGAAGGCAGCAGTAGCCAAGTGTGCTGAGATGGTAGGTGGTGCTCGGTGGGTGCTTGGAACGGTAGTCGATTATGCTAAAGAGAGGGTACAATTTGGAAAACCTATTGGTAGTTTTCAGGCAGTTCAGCATCATTGTGCCAATATGGTAATAGATGTTGACGGGGCAAAGTTCATCACCTACAAAGCAGCGTGGCTGCTAAGTGAAGGCATGCCATGTGATAGGGAAGTGGCAGTAGCTAAGGCTTGGGTTAGTGAAGCCTACCGGCGGGTTTGTCTTCTAGGACATGAACTTTTTGCCGCTGTTGGCTATATGGTAGACCATGACATGCCACTCTATACCTTAAGGGCTAAAACAGCTGAGCTGGCTTTTGGTGATGCTGAGTTTCACCGAGAGGTAATAGCTGAGGAGTTGGGTCTATAATCTCGAGAGACAGTGGTTTCAATCACAAAGAAAGGGGTAATTTAGTGGTTGAGTTGGAAAAGGAAAAACTGGTTCAAGTATTGACTGTTATGCTGAGAGCTAGAATATTTGACGAGAAGACTATGGAGTTGTTTAGCCGTGGTTCTATCCCTGGGTTTATCCATGTAGGTATAGGCCAAGAAGCCATAGCTGCTGGGGTCTGCCTTAATCTTCGCCCTACCGATGCTATTTTCACCACTCATCGGGGACATGCTCAAAGTGTGGCTAAGGGGATTGACCTCAAGCGGATGATGGCTGAGCTGTTTGGTAAAGAGACAGGTTTTTGCCGAGGAAAGGGTGGGTCAATGCACCTCGCCGATAAGAATATAGGAGTGCTGGGTGCCTCCGGTATTGTGGGGGCAGGAATACCAGCCGCTACAGGGGCGGCTCTTTCTTATCAGATACAAGGCACCGACCGAGTTACTGTCTGTTTCTTTGGTGATGGTGCAGCTAATCAAGGAACGTTTCACGAGTCCTTGAATATCGCCTCTCTCTGGAAGCTTCCTATTGTTTATTGTTGCGAAAATAACGGGTGGGCTCAATTTACATCCCAGAAATTGGTTACCAGGGTTACGGATGTGGTTACACGGGCAGTAGCTTATGATATGATTGGTGTCACCGTGGATGGAGATGATGCTCTGGCGGTTTATGAGGCGGCTAGGGAAGCTATTGACCGGGCCCGGAAGGGGGATGGGCCAACGCTCCTTGAGTGTAAGACTCATAGATGGTATGGTCACTATGTAGGAGACCCGCAGAAGTATCGTAATGCTGCGGAAATAGAGGAATGCCGCAAATTTGACCCTATAGCCATATTTGAAAATAAGTTGATTCAAGAGAAGGTGTTAACTTCTGATGAGATTAAGGGGATTGAAGAAAAGGTTTCCGCCGAGGTGGATGAGGCAGTTAAGTTTGCTGAGGAGAGTCCTCTGCCTGAACCTACGAAGGCTCTTGCCGATGTATATGAGACTGTTTAAAAATGGGAAGTTAGTCTCATCCGGTGTTCTTTGGGAGGTTTCAAACCCGAGAAGTCAGTCTTTTTAAGTCATGTTTTCATTGTATAGCTCCTCGTTTTAACGATTTTAGCACCTTAACAACAGCATAAGTCAGCTTGCCAAAGGCATAATACTGCCGCTGAGGCAATATTATCCCTGTGACCAAAATCTGGTTATCTCTTTTAAGGTTCTCTAGGCCATTATGGGGCATAGCATAGACTCAGGTCTGGTAAGCCTCTCCATTATCGTAGCTCCGATTCTCTTTATGACTTGGGCACACAGAGCCAAATAGACATGGGTCTTCACGTTGGATAGCCCTCTTACTCTAGGATTGGCCAGGCGGTGACTGCCTTTTTCTTCAGAGTAAGCTCTCTCCACACTGGTGCGGGCATTGTATTTCTCCTGCCAGAGGTTGGTTCCTCTAGGGATAGGGCCTATCAGGCGATAATCTCGGTCAGGGTAAAGATAGAAGGTTTTTCCATAGGGAGATAAGGAGCAGATAGAGCGGAAGAGGCACTGGCATTTGCCCACAGCCGCCGGGCAGCGGAACTTGAGGCGGCCACGCTTTTCGTCTTTGCCCCAATAAACCACTTTGAAACCAGCCAGGCAAGTGTATGTGCCATCATCTGAGAGATAAAGAGAACCCGCGGTGATAGCATCAAGCTTACCTCTACGATTTAGGGCAATGATGGGGGTTGTTCCTATATCCTCGATAGCGAAGCGGTAATTGTCATAGCTATCATAGGCAGAGTCCATAGAGGATGAATCCATCTTGATTTCAGGATGCCTTTCCGTAGCTCCTTTCAGTAGGGGTTTAGCCTGAGGTGAATCACTTCTGTTAGCTGGGGTTACCTTAACATCCAGCGGTAACTGGGATTTAGCATCGACAATGAGATGTACTTTGTAGCCAAAGAACATGTAGTCCTTGCTCTTAGCTCCCCACTGGGCATCCATGTCGGAGTAATCACGAGGGCAATGGCATCTCCCCTTACAAGAGCAGGTCTTCTTACCGAACTTGCTCGAATAAGCCCATAAGTGAGTAGAATCTATGGCGGTATCACCACCGATGATTACCTTTAAGACAATAGCCTGGGCAATCAGCTGATGGAGCATCTCATAGAAAATCTCCTCTCCAAGACGGTGACGGAAGTTGGTAAAGGTAGCGTTGGAGGGTGTCTTGAGGAAGTTAAAGCCGCAAAGAAGACAGAGCCTGGCGTTATAGCGTAGAGCGGAGGCAAGCTTGCGGTCAGAACTAACCTCACCCAGGTAGATTAGAAGCTGAGCCTTGAAAAGGGAAATAGGATCATAACCTTCTGCACCTTGGGGTGAATATCTGCCTTTGACCAAAGAATGGACAAAAGACCAATCGATATTATCGAAGATGATTTTAGTAGGGTCGTTGGGTTTGAGCTTAAGGGAAGCCTCATAAGTGGTAAACGTGAGCTGATTAGCTGTTTTCATATGTCTAACCTCCTGGTGCCTGGTTAATTTTACCATGTAGCTGGGGGTGAAGGAATAAAAAGGAGGCTGAAAAGCCCTGGACTTGAAGCTAAAAATGGGGCCTTTCAAAACTAAACGGCCTCTATATTTGTAGGGGGTAAAGGTCAATGAAGGAGATACGTTATGTTAGAGCCATAACTGAAGCCCTACACGAGGAGATGGCAAGAGATAAGGCGGTTTGTATCATAGGAGAAGATGTGGGGGCTGGAGGCGGCGCCTTTACTGCCACTCGAGGGCTGCTTGAAGAGTTCGGGCCAGAGCGGGTAAAAGATACCCCTATCAGTGAGTCAGCCTTTATGGGGATGGCTTTGGGTATGGCGATCACCGGGCTCAAGCCGGTAGTGGAAATTATGTTTATGGACTTCCTGACAACTTGCATGGATCCGATAGTCAACGGAATTGCCAAGACGAGGTACATGTTTGGAGGACAATTCAAGGTACCTCTCACCATTCGTACCCCAGCGGGGGCAGGGGGTAGTGCTGGCCCCCATCATTCCCAGTGCCTGGAGGCATGGTTTGCCCATGTCCCGGGGTTAAAGGTAGTGATGCCATCCACAGCCTATGATGTTAAGGGTTTGCTCAAGTCATCTATCAGGGATGATGCCCCTGTTCTGTTCATCGAGCATAAATATCTTTATGCCTTGAAGGGCGAGATACCCCAAGAAGAATATACTATCCCTCTGGGTCAGGCAGAGGTCAAAAGGGAAGGTAGTGATGTTACCGTTGTAGCGGTTGCACGGATGGTTCATGAGGCTATGAGAGCAGCAGATAAGCTAGCTGCAGATGGCATTAGTATAGAGATAATTGACCCACGGACTATTACCCCACTGGATAAGGAGACAATCTTGGCTTCAGTTAGGAAAACAAGTAAATTAGTGGTTGCCCATGAGGCAGTGAGAACTTGTGGCATTGGCGCTGAAATTGCTGCTACTGTGGCGGAGGAGGCCTTTGATTATCTTGATGCTCCGATCAAGAGGGTAGGGGCTGCCTTCAGCCCTGTCCCGTTCAGCAAACCGATGGAGCAATTCTGCCTTCCCTGGGCTGAGGATATTATCAAAGCGGTTAGGGAAATTAGTAAATAGTTACTCTCAGGCTAACACAAGGAGGACAGAGAAACATGAAAGCTTTAAGATGGTATGGTCAGAGAGACCTTCGTATTGAAGAAGTGCCGGTGCCCTCACCAGGTGCTGGTGAGGTAAAAATCAAGGTTAAGTGGTGTGGTATTTGTGGAACAGATCTCCATGAGTACCGTGATGGCCCAGTCCTAGTTCCAGCAAAAAGGCCCCATCCTCTCACCGGGAAGCAGGTCCCAGTAGTCCTAGGGCACGAGTTCTCCGGTGACATAGTGGAAGTCGGTAGTGGGGTTACTGGTTTTAGTGTGGGGGACAGAGTCACCGTGAATCCGTTGTTGGTGTGTCATAATTGCTTTTGGTGCAGACAGGGACGCTACAATGAATGTGCCATGTTAGCAACTATAGGTCTGGGTGCCGATGGAGCCTTTGCTGAATATGTCATCGCACCTGACTATGGATGCTATAAGCTCCCTCCAGAGATATCTTATGAGATGGCAGCACTCACTGAACCATTGGCGGTTCTCGTTCGTGCCGGTAAACGAGGGGGAATCTCACTTGGCGACTCGGTGGCAATAATAGGCGCTGGCCCTATAGGTTTATTAGCACTTGAGGTAGCTAAGGCAGCCGGGGCAGGCAAGGTTTTTGTTATTGAACCTATTTCGGCGAGAAGAGAGATTGCTAAAAAGCTAGGGGCTACTGCTGTATATGACCCTATGGAAGTAGATGCTGGTAAGGAGATTGCCAAGCTAACTGACGGGCTAAGAGCTGATGTAACGATAGAATGTGTAGGCAGTGCGCCAACAATTCTACTGGCGCTCAGAGTTTCTAGAAGGGCGGGCAGGATAGTGTTGGTCGGAATTGCGGTAAAGCCCGTTGAATTCCCCTTCGACAGCCTCCTTTGGGCAGAGAAAGAGCTCATACCTGTGCAGGGCTATGTTGATGAATACCCAGCAGCCATTTCACTCCTAGCTAGCGGGAAGATTGATAGTGATACGCTGATTACTGATAAGATAAAGCTCGATGACATCGTAGAGAAGGGAT
>Ga0257139_1000119_pt1 | contig 8571 bp, 8 predicted proteins | sample saktaT_15_FD_193543 | JGI IMG/M metagenome (GOLD analysis project Ga0257139, IMG submission 193543) | Metatranscriptome of saline water microbial communities from Sakinaw Lake, British Columbia, Canada - sak_2010_1_5_80m (Metagenome... | ecosystem: Environmental > Aquatic > Non-marine Saline and...
CCGCCTTTTTTGGCGAGGAGGAGGCCACCGCCCAAGAGGTGGCAAAAGCCCTTGCCGGGGCCACGATAGCCAACATGGTGGGCGAGAGAGCGATCGCCTGCGCCATCGAGACCAGCTGCATCGACGGCGAGAACATCCTCAGAATCGACGGAGTTCCCTGCGCCCAGATGGTGCGAATGTGACGCTTGTGAGCGTCTGCCCAAAGTGCGGCGAGCCTTCCTCCCTCGGCCTCTGCGACCAGTGCCGGTTGGAGATGGCAACCCTCCTCGAATGTCCGGACCGCGTCGAGGTGACTTTGTGTCCCGTCTGCGGCTCGCATCTGGTCAGGGGGCGGTGGCAGGACTCCCAGGTTCCTGTGGAGGATCTGATCTCCGACGCCGTGGCAGAAGCGATCGGTCTCCACAAAGACCTAAAAGATCCCGAGGTCGACCTCTCGTGGAGAAGAGGAGAGCCACCCAGTACCTGGTGGCTGTCCACCTAGCCGGAACTTTTGGTGAACTTCGGGCCGAAGAGAAATGCATCGTAGCGGCGGTCGTCCGGCGAGCTACCTGCGAGAGGTGCAGCAGGATGGCGGGAAATTACTACGAGGCGATCGTCCAGGTGAGGGGATCGGCGAGAGCGCCAGCTTCTGAGGAGCTGGAAGAGAGCCGAAAGATTGCCGAGGCCCAGACCGAAAGCTGCCTATTGAGGGGCGACCGGCTCTCCTTCATCCAGGAGAGTAAAGACGTCAAAGGCGGGATCAACCTGGTGGTGGGATCGACCCAGCAGGGGAGATTGATCGCGAGAGCGATCCAGGAGCGTTTTGGGGGAAGCACTCAGGAATCTTACAAGCTGGTGGGGATGAAGGACGGAAAGAACGTCTATCGAACCAGCATCCTCGTCAGGCTTCCGAGGCTCAAATCCGGCGACCTGATCAGGGCAAAAGGCGCCTTTCTGGAGGTCAGAGGGTTTGAGGGGAAGAGGACCGCCTGCATCTCTCTCCACGAAGGGAATACTGTATATCTCTCAGAAGAAGATGCCGAAGAGGTGCTCGTCGTAGGAAACCGATCCTCTGCCGAGATGGCGGTGGTGGTGGCAGGGGACCGGGACGTTCTGGAGGTTCTGGACCCCGAAAGCTACAGGACCGTCTCCGCATCCAGGCCCGGCCCTCTGAAGGCGGGAGCAGGGGACGAGATCGAGTTTTTGAGGTTCAGGGGCGACCTCATCCTCCTGCCTCCCCGAAACGAAGGAGGGTCATCCTGAGCTTTCTGAACCTCCACCACAAAGTTATTAAACTAGCTTCGTTCTAATTCTAGGCAATGGTGATGCTCGCAAAGCCGATTTGCGAGCCGGACGATCATTAAGCCCATCTTCATGCTCTGGGCGATGTATTAAAATACGAGAATAGATCCTCAGGAGATGGACTCTCGCCTGCGAAATGTGCGCATCCAACCTCCCAACTTGAAGATAAATGTGAATCCGATACGCAGAAGTTCGATCATCAAAATGATGCTCATAATCACGAAGTTGATGCCCACCGATTGAAATAGCTAGATAGATACACATTCACCATCATCCTCTAATCAATGATATGCTGGGGTTTTTCGGCTCCGAGGCAGAATCAAGGACTGTGCAGCGTTAGCGATGCAGTTATGGGGCCGCGCGTGTATTTATTTATCTATTTTAAAATTTGAGGTGTCTATGATGCAGAATGTTGATACCACTAAATACGTAATTCACGCTGAGATCACGGCAGACGGGATCGTGGAGAGGCCCGACGTTGTCGGCGCCATATTCGGCCAGACCGAAGGGCTCCTCGGAAGCGACCTCGATCTCAGAGATCTCCAAAAGACCGGCCGTATCGGCCGTATCGACGTCCAGATCACGTCCAGCAGCGGCAAATCCTCCGGGACGGTCTCGATACCCTCGAGCTTCGACAAGGTGGAGACCGCGATCCTCGCCTCTGCCCTCGAGACGATCGACAGGGTCGGTCCCTGCATAGCCAGGATCAACGTCTCCAAAATCGAGGACGTCCGGGCCTCCAAGAGAAAGTACGTGGTGGACAGGGCAAAGCAGATCATAATGGAGATGTTCGATGAGAACATCCTGGACACCCAGGGGATCACCGAACAGATTAAACAATCCGTGCGAGTGGAGGAGATCACTCACATCGGGTCGGACCGGCTCCCCGCGGGCCCCAACGTCCTCGACTCCGACGCCATCCTGGTGGTGGAGGGAAGGGCCGACGTTTTGAACCTCCTTCGTTACGGCATCAAGAACGCCGTCGCCGTCGGCGGGACGAACGTTCCCGCAACCATCGCGGATCTGTGTAGCAAGAAGGTGGTCACGGCCTTCACAGACGGCGATCGGGGCGGAGAGCTGATCGTAAAGGAGCTCCTCCAGGTCGCGGACATCGATTACGTGGCCAGAGCCCCCGAGGGAAAGTGCGTCGAGGACATGACCCAGAAGGAGATCGTGAGAGCCCTCCGCCAGAAGATCCCCGTCGAGCAGGTGCTGGACTTCTACAAGATCAAGCCCTTCTCGAATAAGCAGCGGCGTGAGGTCACGACCAGGAGAAAGAGCCTCATCAGGGAAAGGCCGGTCAGGATCAGCAGATCAACGGATCGATCTCATGAGACTGCGCCCTCTATCCAGGTGCATGAACCGGAGCCGGAATTGGAGTTCGAACCCGAACCCGAGACCATCGTCGAAAAGGAGCCGGAGGTCGCCGAGGAGGTTGGCCAGTGGTTTGAGCCCCATCTCGAAGCCCTGAACGGTACCCTCTCTGCCCGCCTCTTCGATCGAAACCAGAACCTGGTTGGAGAGGTCGCTGTGAGGGATCTTGCGAAAGAGCTGAAGGAGTCCAACGGGGACGTTGCCGGCGTCATCTTCGACGGGGTCGTCACCCAGAGGATCCTGGACATCGCCGCGGACAAGAACCTGGAGTACCTGATCGGGGCGAAGCTCGGCAACATCGTCAAGAGCCCTCTCTGCGTCAAGGTGATGACGGGAGAGGCCTGAGAGGCCGGGGACCCCTTTCATACCTTCTTCTCTTTTGCCGTTCCTCTGGACCGGTCCAGGTCCCGCTGGGGGAGCGTGCACCCTTTTTATCTGATGCGGGCTCTAACCCTCGCCATCATGGAGTTCAAGCAATGTATAGTGATCCGCGAAGATCTGAAGCTCTCTTCCGGCAAGCTGGCGGTCCAGGTGGCCCACGCGGCGATCCTTGCCATGGACCGGGCGGACAAGCGCGTCGTCAGGGACTGGAAGGAGGAGGGGCAAAGGAAGATCGTCCTCAAGGTTCCAGCCCTCCAGGAGATCTTCAGGCTGAGGGAGGTGGCGGAGAGGGCTGGGGTCGCCAGTGCCATAGTGATCGATGCGGGCCTCACCGAGATTCCGCCCGGAACCGTAACCGCTCTGGGCCTGGGGCCCGCCTCGGACACCATGCTCGACAGGATCACGGGAAACCTGAAGCTCGTCTGAGGGTCGGAGGAGGGGATCTGTGATGATCGAGGCCCAAAAGTTCGATCGGGCCCTCGGGATGGAGTTTTACGCCACCGGCTCCCCGGGATGCGGGGGGCGCCTTCGCCGGAAAAGCGAGGACTTCATCGTCGAGGAGATTTACGAGGAGCAAAATTACGAAGGTGGCCGCTACCTGGTCCTCGAGGTCGAGAAGGTGGACTGGGACACCCACCATCTCGTGAGGGACCTCTCGCGCCAGCTCAAGATCAGCCAAAAGCGGTTCGGCTGGGCCGGGACCAAGGACAAGAACGCCGTCACCAGGCAGCGGATGAGCATAGCGAGCCTGGACGAAAAGGAGCTCGGACGAGTAACCCTTCCCGGCGTGAAGATCAAGGTCCTGGGAAGGTCCAACCGGGCCGTCTCTCTCGGCGACCTTTTGGGAAATCGGTTCTGTGTTCGGATCGGGGAGATCGACCTCGACGAGGAGGAGGCGGCCCGCCGCCTTGACGGCGTATCCAGTGAGATTCTGGCCCTAGGCGGTCTTCCCAACTACTTCGGGGTCCAGAGGTTCGGCGAGGTGAGGCCTGTGACTCACCTCGTCGGAGAGGGCCTGGTGAGGGGCGATCCGGAGAAGGCGGTCCTCACCTACCTCGCCCTCCCCTTCCCCGGCGAGCCCGAGACGACGAGGCTGGCGAGGTCGAGGCTTTTGGAGGATCGGGATTTCGGAAGGGCCCTAAAGGAGTATCCCCTCCGGCTCCGCTACGAGAGGGCGATGATGAGCCGCCTCCATGAAGAGGGGGGCGACTGGGCTCGCTCCTTCGACGTCCTCGCACCGAACCTGAAGAGGCTCTTCGTCCACGCCTACCAATCCCTTCTATTCAACAGGATCCTCTCAAAAAGGATGAGGTCCGGCCTTCCCCTCGACCGGGCGGTGGAGGGGGACGTCGTCTGCTTCTCGAAGGGCGGCCTTCCCTACGTCGACAAGATCCAGAAGGTGGACGGCTCCAACCTGGAGGCTGTCAACAGGCTGGCGGAGAGGGGCAGGGCTTTTGTGACCCTTCCCCTCTTCGGGTACAGGTCGGAGTTTGCAGAGGCCGTCCCCGGCGAGATCGAGAGGTCAGTCTTGGATGAGGTGGGCGTGACCTTCTCCGACTTCAAAGTGGAGGTGAATCCGGACCTTGGGTCCCCCGGGCATAGAAGGCCCGCCCTCCTGAGGTTAGACCCCGTCGTGGAGATCGAGGAGGGCGGCTCTGCCCTGATCAAGTTCGACCTTCCGGCAGGCTCTTACGCCACCGTCGTTCTGAGGGAGTACATGAAGTCGGGAGAGGGTGAAGAGGCCCTGGAAAGCCGGGCGATCTGAGACCTCACGATCCGAGATCTTATAGTTTGAACTCCATATATCTGAAAATTGATAATTTACTTGCATTCATTCGAGGTGTTCATGCGTGCTCAGTCTTGATGATCCCTATGCTGTGGTCTACAGGCAGATTCACGCCGTCGCGAGCCCCGACGGCGAGACTGTGGAGATACTCGAGCGATCCTCCTGTTACGGAGGCGGGGCTTGGTCTCTCTACCATTACTCGAAGGGGCCCCTCGTCATCAGCTCCCGGTCCCTGGGGGAGTGGTTCAGGTACCTGGTGAGGTCCGGTAAGGCAGACCTCGACCTCGCATCCTCCAAGAGGTCGGCGGGTTTTGAATCTGTAATCGCGAAAGAGGACGAGGTCGAGATAACCTATGCGGGTCTCGGCGGTGGCGGGGTGGGCGCCACCGTCTCACGGTCGAGGGCGGGAGACGTCCTCCGGAGCACAGTCTCGGAGTCCGGCGGAGGAAAGATGGGCCGGGGAACGATCGTCCTTCCCAGGAGAGAGAGGATCATCATCGGCGTCGACGACACCGACTCCAAGACCGAGGGGGCGACCTGGTCGCTGGTCCACAATATCTCACTCAAGGTGGACCGGCCCGAGGCGAGGTACGTCTCCCATGCCCTCGTCCAGCTCTTCCCCGTCCCCACCAAGACCCAGAACTGTGTATCCACGGTGGTGGAGTTCGCCGCCCTTCCGGGAAAGGCCGACGGGATGCTGGCAGACTTCCGGGAACTTCTCGAACGGTACAGCGTATCCGACGACACAGGGATGGTCGTCTACAGAGGGTTTGACCCCTCGCCTCTGATGGACTATTCCCACCTCTGCAGGACCGAGCGGCTACCCTACGAGCTGGCGGTCGAGACGGCGAAAAAGACCGGCACGGATGTCGTCTTGGACGGCCAGGGTCTGATAGGGGCCTTGGCTGCGATCCCCTTCTGCGCCAGGCCCGGAGAGTCTGTAAGGCCCGAGGTCTGGAGGGCATAGACGAGATCCGATCAGAAAAGCGTGAGTTTGGGGACTTATATGGTCGAGGTAAACAGGACCGGGAAGGACGCCGTCGTAGGCGGTGATCTGAAAGGCGGGCCGACAGGTGTTGACGCGCTCCGAATGTCCCTCTCAGACCTCGAGGTCGAGGTCCGGATCTACGTTCCGGGCTATCCTGCGACCGATGCCGTCCCGGCCCTAGGCGACGAAGCCCAGATGGCCGTCAACGAGAAAGTGGCGATGGAAGTGGCCCTGGGGGCCTCGGCCACAGGGAGGCGATCTCTCGTCCTGGTGAAGCACCTGGGCGTGAACGTCCTCTCTGACCCCCTCTCGATATCCCCTACTCACACCATCGGGGCTGGACTCGTGGTCCTGGCGAGCGAAGACGTCGGACCGAGGGGGTCCCAGGCGGAGATGGACGTGAGAAACTACGGCCCCCTCTGTGAAGTTCCGGTTCTCGACCCGTCGGGCCCCGAGCGTCTCCGCCCCGCCCTGTTGGAGGCTTTCGCCCTATCCGAGAAAATCAGAGCTCCGGCGATGGTCAGAACGACCTTCGAGTTCGGAGAGACGGCTCGAAAATCGAGCTGCACCCCGGCTCAGATTCCGGAGCGTGTTGGGGAAAAGGACGAGGACAGATTCGGAACCTTCGACCGTTCGATCTGGAACCTGACCTCGAAAGGACGCCACCAGAGGTACAGGACCGATGTCCTGCCCCAGATGAGGCTTGCCTCCAGCAGCTCTTCGCTCAACTTCTTGAGGGATGCTGAAGGGGATCTGGGGATAATAGCCTCGGGAAGGCCCGCCAGCCTCGCCCTGAAATTGAAGGCGAAGCTTCCCCTGCTGGTTGCGGGCTTCTCCCACCCACTCCCCTGGGAGATGATCCGAGATTTCGTCCAAGAGCACGAGAAGATCCTGGTGGCAGAGGAGCCGACCCCATTCATCGAGTCCCGGCTAGAGATCTGCGATAAGATCATCGGGAAGACGACCGGCCACCTCCCCTGGGGAAGATTGGAGTCGCAAGACCTTGAGCTGGCCCTGGAACTGATCGCCACAGGCACCCAGCCTGGGCCCGGCCCCCGCCCCCAAAGGTTCATAGACCGGCCCGGCTCCAAGAACGTCTGCGACGACTGCCCATACCGGCCGGTCTATGAAGCAGTTCGAAACCTGGGGGTTTCGGTGGCAGGAGACGCCGGGTGTAGCATCAGGGCTGTCCGGCCGCCCCTGGAGGCTGTGGACGTCGTCTACGGTCTCGGCTCCTCAGTGGGAGTCGCCTCGGGCTTCGGCGAGAAGGGGGTCGCCCTCGTCGGCGATTACGCCCTCGCTCATTCCGGCCTTCAGGGCCTCATCGATTCGGTGAACAACAGAAGAGAGGTCCTGGTGGTCCTCCTCCAAAACTATGTGACGGCGATGACCGGTGGCCAGCCCGTCCCCGATATAACCTCGGTTCTGGATAGGATAGTTCCAGAGTTTAGGACCATCGAACTTCCAGCAAATCGGGAGTCAATCGAAGAAGTTTTGAGAGAGGAGCTGGCAAAGCCGGGCGTTTCCATGGTGGTGGCGCGGGGGATTTGCCCGAGATACAATTCAGCCACCTGATCTTTCGATGCCGATCAACCCTCGATGCCTCATCGCCGAGTTACAGGGCCGGCCCTCAAAGCACTATCTCAGTTCCAACGCTGTTGAAGACGAAACGATCCGGGAACTCTGCCGCCAGAGCTGAGGCGGCCAAAAAGCCGGTGCAATGGGATGGGGCCAGGATATCGAGATCCAGTCTTCGGAGAGCCTCTATCGTCTTTGGAAGCTTCTCCTCTCCGCCGAAGCCGAGATGGGTTCCGCCAGCAACGCCCAGGATGGTGTCCACGCCCGTCACCCTCTTTGCGTGGACCAGGGTGTTGATCATCCCCGAGTGGGCGCATCCCAGCAGGACGAATAGGCCCCTATCAAGGACCATGACGAGGGCCTGGTCGTCGAGGAGGGGATCGACCGCGATCTCGCCATCCTCCGAGAGGACGACCAGGTCCTCGCTCGCCCCCTCAAACTCGGCGAGCCTCGGGACCTCGCCCGTGAGCCACAGGCCGGGATGAATCTCTCGCGCTTTCCTGGAAAATTCGAACTCCGCGCCCATCTTCTCCAGATCCTCTTTTTTGAAGGGGATTCCTATCTGCCTCAGCGCCCCTCCCCTTCTGGAGTACCTGGAAGAGAAGACCCCCGGATGAGCGTAAACGGTCACCGGGCCGGTCTTTTTGAGAAGGCTCACAAGACCTCCGGTGTGGTCGTAGTGGCCGTGGCTGAGGGCGATCGGCACGCCCTCGATGTCGATTTTGAGGACGTCGGCGTTGTGGACGCAGGTTGTGGTCTGACCTGCATCGAATATCATCCTATAGTCCCCGAACTCCAAATAAGCAGAAAAGCCGTGCTCTGCGAGGACCTCCCTTCTCAAGCCCGCTGAGTTTTCGCTGAGGGTGACCACCCTCATCTTCCTTTTCAACTTCCGTCCCACCTCGTCGTCAAAAGCGTTCCTCCTGTATCATATCAATTCTTCCAGAAGTCGGGTATGAGCAGAACCAGAACCGTCAGGATCTCGAGCCTCCCTATCCACATGCAGACGATCAGGACCAGCTTGCCCAGGCCCGGAACCTCAGAGTAGTTGTCTGTTGGGCCGAAACGGTTGAAGGCGGGACCGACGTTTCCCAGGGTCGTGGCCACGGCAGAGGCGGCGCTCACCATGTCGATGTTGCTGCAGTCGCCGGACCTGAAGCAGACTATCTCTCCCGTCTTATCG
>Ga0257139_1000120_pt1 | contig 8558 bp, 5 predicted proteins | sample saktaT_15_FD_193543 | JGI IMG/M metagenome (GOLD analysis project Ga0257139, IMG submission 193543) | Metatranscriptome of saline water microbial communities from Sakinaw Lake, British Columbia, Canada - sak_2010_1_5_80m (Metagenome... | ecosystem: Environmental > Aquatic > Non-marine Saline and...
AAAGAAATTAAGAAGGTTCAAAACATGTTGAATGAAAGACCAAGAAAAACCTTGAATTGGCTAACTCCTAAAGAGGTATTTAATAATTTAATTGTTGCAATAAAAACTTGAACCTACCATATTTAATAAAAAGAACACCCTGATAATCAGACAATATTTCAAAATTAGGAACATCTTCGTGTAGAACAATAACATATTCTTTCCCTAGTTTTCCAAGAAAGAAACCTAATTCAAATATTACATTTTGTCTTGCTCTAAGTTTAGCATTTTTAAATTCATTATCTTTTTTTATTGCTAAATCATCTGCTGATAATAATACAATTGCGCATGAAACATCTGAATGATCCCGAAATTTTTCAATAATAGTCCTACCCTTATTAGCTTGTTCGTGAAGAATAATTGGAGAAAAAGATAACTTTTCCAAAAACCTAGCAGTAGATTGTTTCATTTCTTCATTATACCCATGAACTATAAAAATGTTATTAGTTAAATTCTTTGTAATATGACTTATTGTATTTTCTTTTGATTGAGTTAATTGTAAATCCTCTATCATAACATTTAATAGATTCTTAAATCTTTTCATTCCAGAATTAAAACTAGAAATATAAAGATCTTTACTCATTCCTGTAAATCTCACAGAAGGAGAAAATTCTAGTCTATTTAATTTTTGAATGTAAGTTGAATCAGATCCAAAAATTTTTGATACAATCATTTCTGTTCTATTTTTTACAGCATCTAATTTACCTCTTGAAGCGTATTCAAGAGCCGAAGCTTCGTTCAGAAGTTCATTAAGTAAATTTGTTTTATCCATTTAAACTCCCTTATGTTTCATCTAGCGTATGTGTCCCTGCATATCTTATTATGTATACACAACTATATTTTGTGGTATCTGCGCAATATTGCGAGTATTTTGCTTTCAGTTTCTTTCATAAAATCTTTCTATATCTCCATATTACTTTTCGCTCAATTTCATAAGTAAAAACAGCATTCACCTCAATGCTTAGTCTTTTTATTTTATTTCCTTTCTTTGTTGTCAAATTTAATTAAAAGAATGCAACTTTATGATTGCCTAAAATTTCTCCATTACCGAGATAAGTAAATTCAGTATTCATATTTCATCTATTTCTGCAACCAATTGTTACAGTTTTTGCAACAATCATTCATTTTTATCTTTATTGTTCTCTTTTAGTAATAGTTTTTTTATTTCTCTATCAAAATCAGAAACATAATTCTTGTCTTGAGTAACTCTAAATTTTTCATATTCGCTCTCAGCTTTAAGTCTTGCTTCTAACATCGTAATTTTACCAAGGTTTGTAAGTATTGGAGAGTCGGAAAGTTCTAAAAATTTTATAAGAAACTCTTCCCAGTCTTTCATATTCATTACTTTTCTATTCATTGCTCTGCTTTCTGCCAAATCAAGATAAGCAGTTACAAGGCGTTCTAAGTTTTTAATATGTTCTACGTTTAAATAGTTTTTGGCAATACTTACATCGTTTTTGAAAATTTTCCCGTCGGGAGCTTGTTTCCAAGTTTTGAGTCCCATAAATACTTTTTTTGTATCAGCTTCGGTGTAGATAATTTCAGCAGCAGTTTTACCTGTTATTGCCCAATGCAATTTATTTTGAACAGTTGCAAAGAAATGCTTTGTTATTTCGGCTTTGCTGTCGTAGTCGGCAGAAAGTGCATAAATATCTGTAATTTTCTGATACAATCTTCGCTCACTTAAACGGATTTCTCTAACCCGTTCAAGCATTTCTTCAAAGTAATCTATACCAAAGTGTTTTATCTGTTTGAGTCTTTCATCATCGATTGCAAAGCCTTTGATGATATATTCGTGCAGAATTTCTGTTGCCCATTTTCTGAACTCTGTTGCTCTGTGCGAATTTACACGATATCCTACAGCAGTAATAGCTTTTAGATTGTAATATTTTACTTCTTTTTCTTGTGTTTTACCTTTGATAGCACCATGCCTTGTGGTATGTCGGAAATCCCGACATACTGAATATTCATCAAGTTCGCCTTCTGAAAATATGTTTTTAAGATGCTCTGTAATTGTAGTTCTGCCTTTTTCAAAAAGGTCAGCAATTAGTTTTTGAGTTAGCCAGAGCGTTTCATCTTTAAAAAATACATCAATATTTACTTTGCCGTTTTCAGTTTGAAAAATTACAAAGTTTGAGAATAATTGTAATTCAGAATTTATATTTTCTTTCTTTTTCTTGCTCATTGTTTTGTTCCTCTTTGCTTAATAATTTTAAACTACTTATCTTCCGAATGTTTCGACTTTGTCGAATCTTCGAAATGTTGAGTACCACCGCCGCAATAATAACATTCGGAAGATCAGCGAAGCTGAACATTCCGAATTTAATCTAATGTATATGTCCCTGCATATCTATCGCGTATACACAACCATATCTTGCGGTATCTGCGCAATATTGCGAGTATTTTGCTTTTAGTTTCTTTCATAATATTTTTCATTATTTACACAGTTCTTTCCGTCCAATTTCATAAGTAAAAACAGCATTTACGTAAATTCTTAATCATTTATTTAATTTCTTTACCTTTTTGTCAAATCTTTCATTTCCAAACCTTTTTCTTGACATCGATAATACATTTTTTTATAGATATTGTGTTCTTTTGTTCAGTCTCAGTGCTTGATGAGCATTTTACTGAGATTGTTCCTCATGGGATCATCCCTCGGGTTGGTCCCTTTCCTTTATATTTTTTTCGTGTCTTTTCGCCTGCCACGGCGTAATCCAATTTATTGGATGAAGACGGGTGCATTTCACCTGCCACGTTCTTCTTGCATTTCTCACAATCTGAACGTGGAGGCTTTTGTTATGGGATTTTTTAAATTTGATCTGAAAACATATTCTAAACTCTCTTCATTGATTCGAATAAGAATTCTTTCCTTAATATTTTAAACTAATGGGAGTTTATCACTAATTTTATTTAACTTCTGTTCAAAAATGCTGTAAATTACAGGAACGAGTATTAAGGTAATTAAAGTTGAACTTAATAATCCGCCGATCACGACTCTGGCCAGGGGCGCCTGAGCTTCTCCGCCTTGTCCCAATCCGAAAGATAGTGGTAATAGACCCAGAACGGTGGTTAAAGTTGTCATCAGGATGGGGCGTAAACGCCTGGAACCTGATAAAATGACAGCTTCCATCAAAGTCAAGCCTTCCCGCCTGTGTAGCTGATTAGTGTAATCGACCAGCAGAATGGCGTTATTCACCACAATTCCCGCCAGCATGATGCAGCCGATGAAAGCCTGCATACTGAAGATTGTTCCGGTTAATATCATCGTTATCACTATTCCCACGATTGCCATAGGAATGGAAAACAGGATCACAAACGGATCTTTGAAAGATTCGAATTGCCCGGTCATGACCAGATAAACCAGCACGATGGCCAGAATGAAACCAAACAACAGCTCCTTGAAAGATTTCTGCTGCTCTTCATAATCTCCGCCAAAAAGTATGGCAAAATCTTTGGGAACGGGAACTTCTTTCAATTTGTCTCTAATATCGGAAATGACCGAGCCCATATCTCGGTCGGTGAAATTGGCGGTAACGTAAATTACTCTTTCCTGATCCTTTCTTTCCAACCTTACAGGGCCTTCCTGAGATTCGGTAGTAACTACATTTCGCAGAACTATCGGGTCGTTTCGATCATTGATAATCGTCAGATCTAAAATATCATCGAGATTTCTGCGATCTTCTTCCTTCAGTCGAACTAAGATGCGATACTGCTTGCCGCCATCCCTGAAATAGGAAACATAAGAACCGCTGATCGTGGAGAGAAGTGTTTCTCCGATCGAAGCAACCGAAAGTCCCAGGTCGGCAGCTTTTTGTCTGTCCACTCTGATGATCTGTTCGGGATTTCCTTCTTCGCGGCTGATATCTGTGTCGGTGATTCCGGGAACTGTTTTGATGATCTCCTCGACCTTCACAGCCAGATCGTTAGCTTTTTTCAGATCATGTCCTCGCACTTCCACGCTTATTTCATCATCGGAAGACGATCCCATGCGCAGGATGAATAATCCTCCGGCTGCTCTGGTGCGAATGCTTGCTCCCGGAATATTTTGCAGGATCTTTCTCAGATTATCAGCGATTTCGCTGCTGCTGCGCTTTCTTTTACTTCTTTCCAACAAAGTTATGCGTATTTGAGAGGTTTGCCCACCGCTGGAACGCCAGCCACCGCCACCGACACTCGATAACATGGAAACCATTTCCGGTAATGATCTTTTCACTTTCTCTTCGATTTCCCAGGTAACTTTATCGATCACTTCCAATTTGGTCCCCACAGCCATTTCGATGTCCACCCGAACTTCACCTTCGTCGGAGGCAGGCATTAATTCAACCCCGATGAATTTTACTAAAACAACCGAAACAACAAATAGGGCAAAAGATGTGATGATGACTATTCGACGATGCTTGAGAGCCCAGTTAAGCATATTTCCGTATTGCTTTTCTATTTTTCTGAAGCTGTTCTCACTGGTGGCATAAACTCTTTCCAGCCAGTTTTTAGCCATATTTTGATCATAAGGTTTATACTTGAGGAATTTGGAAGCAAGCATAGGAATTAAGGTCAGCGATACTATCAAAGAACAAAGCAGCGAAAAACTTACGACAATCGCCATCTGCTGGAACATGATCCCTGAAACTCCTCTGACAAAAATAACCGGTAGAAACACTACAACTGTAGTCAAGACGCTGGCGAGAATCGCTGACCAAACCTCGGAAGTTCCGTCCAGAGCGCTTTTTATGTCGGAATCACCCTGTTCTTTGTGGCGGTAAATATTTTCCAGAACTACGATGGAACTATCCACCAGCATACCGATGCCCAGCGCCATTCCGCCAAAAGTCATAATGTTCAAAGTGAGACCGCCGAAATAGAGCAATCCAAAAGTGGCAATAATAGAAACTGGAATTGCAGTAGCAATGATCGCTGTGCTTGAGATATTTCTGAGGAAAAAGAAAAGAATAAGAATTGCCAGGAAACCGCCGATGATCACCGAAAATCCCATATTGGAAATGGATTGTTTAATATACTTGGATGAATCTATCAGAGGAATAAGTTGGATCTGGGGGAAATCTTTAATTATCTGTTTCAGTTCTTCTTGAATAGCATCGGCAACTTTCACGGTATTGGCGCCGGATTGTTTGTTGATCGAGATCCGTAATCCAGGTTCTCCATCGATCCTGATTTGTTGAGTGATCTCTTCATAGGCATCCGTGATTTCAGCCAGATCGCCGATCTTGATCTGTTCTTTGTTTCTGGTTGCCACTACCGTATTTCTGATCTCATCCAAAGAGATAAATTCTCCCTGAGTTCGGATGAGAACATCGTGTTCACCTTTGGTATAAAGACCCACCGGGATATTTTGATTTTCCTTTCTCAGCGCAGTTTTTACATCATCCACCGACAAACCAAAAGATTTCAATTGTTTGGATTCCACTGTGATCTGAATTTCCCGGTTCAAACCTCCCCGAATGTCAACCGAAGCCACTCCCGAAACTCTTTCAAATCGATAGATGATCTGATCTTCCACCAGTTGACGCAGATCCATGGGATTCATATTTCCGGAAATTCCAAGGATCATCACAGGCATAGCCGAAAGATCAAATTTGCGGATGCTCGGTCTATTCACCCCTTCCGGAAGATGGTTCAAGATGCGGTCGATGCGGTCTCTGATGTCATTTGCCGCTGCATCCAATTCCGTTCCCCAGGCAAAGGAAATGCGCACATTGCTCGATCCTTCCGAAGAAGTGGCTGTGATCTCTTCCACGCCCTGCACAGCAGCGATGGCTTCTTCGATCGGGCGGGTGATCTGTTCTTCGATTTCCTGCGGCCCCACGTTCCCATAGCTGGTGGAAACCGAAATGGTGGGAAAGGTGACTTCCGGCATAAGATCGATGGGAAGCCTCGTGAAAGAAACAATTCCCAAAATGATGACGATAAGATAAACAATGAAGGTGAGGATCGGTCTGCTTACGGGTCCTTTGGCGATACTCATAGCAATATTTCCTTACTTTTCTGTTTCATTGGAAAGCAGGATTTTGCTGCCGTCTTTCAATTGATACTGCCCCACGGTGATCACCTGACCGGCGATTTCCGGTTGTAAAATTTCCGACCTGGTTTCGGTGGTGATGCCCAACTGTACAGGAATGTACTTTGCTGCCGATCCGGTTTCGTCAACCACGAAAATCCCGGTGTTGCCATTCTCAGTAATGATCGCTTTATTGGGAACTACTTGTGCATTTTCTTTTTCATCAAGGACAATATTAATTTTACAGAACATACCAGGTTTCAATGTAAGAGACTGATTATCAACCTCTATTTCCATTTCTGCCGTTCTGGAACTTTCTTTCAAGATCGGTGCAACTCTGGAAACTTTCCCATAAAATATTTTGTCTGGAAATGCATCTGCTTCAATATCAGCTTCTTGTCCGATTTTTATTTTTCCATAAATTCTTTCGATCAGGTTGGAACGAATTATTACAGTATTGATGCCCACAACCGAAACGATAGGCGAACTGGCAGTGAGGAAACTTCCTTCATCGCTGAATCTTTCTCCCACAAAACCCGATCGGCTGGCTTTTAAAATTGTGTAATCCAATCTGATCTCAGCCAGCTTGAGAGCTGCCATTCTCTGCTCTATCTGGGCGTTTGCCAGATCAATTTTGGATTTTGCCGAAAAATAAGCTACATTTGCAGTCTCTACTTCCGATGAAGATAAAAATCCTTTTTCTTTTAAAGATGTAATTCGCTTAAATTCCAGATATGCCAATTCAAACTGACTATCAGCTTCTGCTAAATTTACCTGAGCAATTGTTAAATTTGCGTTAGCTTCCAATAATTCCTGTTGATATTCCGAATCATCAATTGTGGCAATAATTTCATTTTCAGCTACGAAATCACCAATTCTCTTGGTAATTTTCTCTAATCTTCCTGAAATCTTAGGAGCAATTATATATTGATAAGCCGGATATATGGTTCCTGTAAATTCTTTTATATCCTGGATGGTTTCCAGTTTTATTGTTTCTGCTAAGATTGCTACCGCTTGATCTTTACCACTACTGAAATTATTATCACTTTCTTTGGTTACCAGTTTAAAAATACGCCAACTCAAAAAAGACAAAAATAAGATTACCATAATTCTTATTAAAATTTTTAAACTTTTCTTTTTCATTGAATAAAATCTCCTTCTTAAGAAACTAATAACGGTTGACCACTGTAATTGACAAGATATTTAACAATAACTATTAAAGAAATATTCAATTTAAATTTCCCATAACATGTGTATCCACGAACAAGTTCGTGAATATCTACTTTAAATTTCCACAAAAGTTCGTATATACCTCTCATTTGTGTGTGTATACGCAATATTGCGTGGATTTTGCTTTTAGTTTATTTCATAATATTTTTTATTACTTCCACATCTATATTCTGCCCAATTTCAATATTAAAAACAGTATTCACCTCAATGTTTAAACATTTATTTAATTTCTTAACCTTTTTGTCAATTCTTTCTTTTCCCAATCTCATATAAATGATTTAACAAGGTTTTGTGATTAATTACCTGCCAACTTTATGAGCTTTCCCGGACACAATTAAGTTAACTATTTTTATTTATAATTTCTTCGATTATTGTTATGTCTTTGGGCACATCTACTTCAGGAGAATCATATTTAGTTATAACTATTTTTATTTTATGCCCATATTCCAAAACTCTTAATTGCTCAAGTTTTTCAATTTTTTCAAGTTTGCCTGCAGGCATATCTCTGAATTTCTGAAGGAATGAATATGTATAGGCATAGAATCCGAGATGCTTATAATAATTAATATTTTCATTATGGTCTTGATCAAATGGGATCGTTGATCTGGAAAAATATAGAGCATATCCATTATTATCAATAACAACCTTAACATCTTTTGGGTCAATAATCTCTTTTTCTTTAACAATCCTGAAAGCAAGGGTGCTTATTTCAAGGTTCGGCTTATCAATAAAAGGTCTCACCAGTTCGTCGAGGCATTCGGGATGCATCAGGGGCTGATCACCCTGCACATTTACGATCACATCATTCTCATCGAGTCTCAGTATCTCAGCAGCTTCTGCAACTCTATCGGTTCCTGATCTGCATTCATCCGATGTCATAACGACTTCACCGCCGAAGCCCTTGACTACATCAAATATTTTCTGACTGTCGGTGGCAACGATAACTCTATTAATATTTTTTGCTGATCTTGCTCGTTCATAAACCATTTGGATCATTGGTTTGCCGCAAATTAAGGCAAGTGGCTTTCCCTGAAATCGGGAAGAATCAAATCTTGAAGGTATTATAGCTGTTATCTTCATTTATCTTTTTTTCTATTCATTTTGTGTTCAAAGTTAAAATTATCATCGGCTGAATATTAAAAACGCCTATTAAGTGTGCATCCGTAAACCCCGTTAGATGTTCCTGTCCCGTTAGATGCTTGCTATCTAATGGGATACTATCTCACGGGGTAAACTTGAAAATCTGGTAGAATTATATTTTTCATTCTTTTTACCT
>Ga0257139_1000125_pt1 | contig 8438 bp, 7 predicted proteins | sample saktaT_15_FD_193543 | JGI IMG/M metagenome (GOLD analysis project Ga0257139, IMG submission 193543) | Metatranscriptome of saline water microbial communities from Sakinaw Lake, British Columbia, Canada - sak_2010_1_5_80m (Metagenome... | ecosystem: Environmental > Aquatic > Non-marine Saline and...
GATAGGGAGTAAGCTAACGTATATGCTCAGGCTGAGGTTCCACGGTCGGGGAGGTCAGGGTGCGAAAGTGGCGAGTCGCGTGCTCGGTACGGCAGCATTTCTGGAGGGCTGCTATGCCCAGGACTTTCCCCTCTACGGTGCTGAGCGAAGGGGCGCACCGATCGCGGCCTTCACCCGTATCGGAAAAGCGCCCATTATGGAACGAGGGGTCATAACAGAGCCGGATGTCGTGATCGTTATGGACCAAACCCTCATGCGTGATCCACGGGCGAAACCGGTGTCTGGACTGAAAGAGGGCGGCGTTGTCTTTATCAACACGTCCTGCAGCCCTGAGGAAGCGCAGCGCGAGTACGAGCTCGCCGCGCAGGTGCTAACGCTGGATCTCACGAAGATCGGGCTCGAGATACTGGGCATACCCGTTCTCAGCACGCTCGCAGGTGCCGTTGCCGCCCGTATCGTCGGGCTCAAAGAAGCATCATTGCTGGCTGCGGTGGAGCAGGAAATCTCTAAGATCGTAACGGACAGCGCGCTCGTCGAAAAGAATCGAGAAGCCGCCCGGCGCTCGTTCAACGCCCTTACACCGGTGGAGATAAAGACACGCAAGGCCGTTCGAAAGGGGAGCGCTGTCATAAGCATGCCTTACGAACCTGCGCTGGTCTCCAGCCCCACGATCAATGCCATCGGCAATACCCCGCTCCGCAAGACGGGTAACTGGCGCGTCTTCAGACCGGTCTGGGATCTTGATCTCTGCACCAAATGCACGATCTGCGCACAAAAATGCCCCGAGGGCTGCATTGCGATCGATGCGGAGGGGTTCCCGGTGGTTGATTACGATAACTGTAAAGGCTGTCTGATCTGCGTGGAGGAATGCCCCCATGGGGCTATTACAGCGATACGAGAGAATCATACTACGTCCTCATCTGCGCGGGCGAAAGAACAGGAGCAGGAAGAGGAGGTTGTGCAATGAAGCGAGAAATGCTCACCGGTGATGCCGCGGCTGCCTGGGCGGTTAGGCTTGCTGAGGTGGATTACATCACCGCGTACCCTATCACCCCGCAGACCGAGATCATCGAGGCGTTGGCGATGTGGATAGCAGAGGGTGAGATGGCGAGCAAATTCGTCATTATGGACTCAGAGCATTCCATGATCGCCGCAGCCGGCGCGGCCTCCGCGACCGGTGTGCGAGCATTCACCGCGACCTCGAGTCAGGGGCTGCTCTACGGGTTCGAGATGCTCTATGCCGTCGCCGGTTGGCGCGTTCCCCTGGTGCTGGTCAACGTCTCACGGGGCTTGTCCGCGCCAATCACGCTCGAGCCAGACCATAACGATGTCCTCGCCGCGCGCGATTCTGGTTTCTTGCAGATACACTGCGAGACCTGCCAGGAGGTGCTGGATTCGATCCTGATGGCATACCGGTTAGCTGAGGACGAGCGGGTGCTGCTGCCGATTATCGTCAATCTGGACGGGTTTTATCTCTCATTTACGCGTGAGCCCGTTGAGGTGCCGGACGCCGAGCGGGTAAATGCCTTTCTCCCGCACTACCGACCGAAACATGCGTTCTTCCGGGCGAGTCAACCGATGGCCCAGGGCGTTGCGGTTCTGGGCGGATCGTATTACTCATATTTCAAGTATCAGATGCATCTGGCGAGCCGGAAGGCGCTGGAGGTCTATAACGAGGTCTGTGCCGACTTTGAAGCGACCTTCGGCCGCACGTACGGCGCCATCGAGGGCTATCTATTGGATGATGCCGAGCTCGTGCTTGTGATGACCAATTCCTTCTCAACCCTGGGGAAAGCTGCGGTCACTGCGGCCCGCAAAAGAGGCACGAAGGCAGGGCTTTTGCGGATACGGCTCCTGAGACCCTTTCCCGATGCAGTGATTAAGGACGCACTCAAAAATCGTAAGGCCGTGGCGGTCATCGACCAGAACATCAGTATCGGCAAGGGCGGCATCCTGCATGCAGAAGTTGCCAGCTGCCTGTGTAACGAGCACCAGGGCCCGCTCGTGCTCTCATTCATCGGCGGGCTGGGCGGGAAGAATATCAGCACCGATGAGTTCGCGTTCATCTTCGATAAAATGCGTGAAGCCGTCGATACGGGCGAGGTGCGGCCAACCCACCACCTCCTGTATACGGAAAAGGAATGGGACGAGATGAGGAGATTGAAGGAGATCGCAGAAAAGGGATGAACGATATGGAGCCTGAACAAATAAAATCGATCAAGCAACTCCCGCGCGAGGAGGTCCTCTTTCCGGGCACACCTGCCTGTGCGGGCTGCGGGGGGATCTTAACCCTGCGGTATTGCATGAAGGCTCTGGGCACGAGGGTTGTTATCGTGAACGCGGCAGGCTGTTTCACACTCCTGCCTATCTACCCCTACAATCCGTTTCAGAGTTCCTGGTTGTATACCGCGATGGCGTGCGCCCCTGCCGCTGCGCAGGGTGTGCGAGACGCTCTCGACACGTTAGTAGAAACAGGCAGACTCGATCCGGAAGAGGATTTGAAGGTGGTTGTATTGACCGGTGACGGCGCCGCATATGATATAGGCCTCTCCTCGACCTCCGGGGCGATCTACCGCGGCCTCGACTTCTATTATATCTGCTATGATAACGAGGCGTATGGCAATACAGGCTTCCAGTGGTCCGGAGCGACACCGTTCGCCTCAAATACCGGAACAACCCCGCTGGGCGTTGGCGCCCACAAACCCAAAAAGGATCTCTTCGCGATCTGGAACAGTCACAAGCCACCCTATCTTGCTACTATCTCGCCATCCCATCCCGTTGATCTCTTCAACAAGTTGAAGAAAGCCGAGCAGTACAGAGGCCCGAAACTCTTCATTGCGCTCTCGCCCTGCCCGCCCGGCTGGGGCATCGAGCCCTGCCGCGCCATCAAGCTGGCGAAACTGGCGGTTGATACCGGTGTCTGGCCATTAAAAGAGGCGGTTTATGGCGACGTAACACATACGGTCGTGCCGCGTAAATTGAAGCCGGTGGAAGAGTATCTTAAGGAACAGGGACGTTTCGCTCATCTCTTCGAGCCCGTGCGACAGGAAGAGACGCTGAAGAAGATACAGGAGATCGTAGATGAGTACTGGAAGAGATATCAGCTTCTTCTTTAGCCCGCAATCGATCGCCATTGTCGGGGCATCGCCGAAACCCGGCAAGCCGTCGCAGGTCATCATGGAAAACCTTAAGAGGATCGGTTACCCGGGGGCGGTCTATCTCGTCAATCCCAACTACGCATCCATCAACGGCGTCAGGTGTTACCGCTCATTGAGCGAGATTCAGGCGGTGATCGATGTGGCGATCTTTGTGCTGCCAGCACCGCTGGTCATGGAGATCATGGAGCGCACGGAGAATGTCAGAGGTGCCATCATTGTGAGCGCAGGGTTCAAAGAGACCGGATCCGCCGGGACGAAATTGGAGGACGAACTCAGAGAGCTGGGTGCGCGAAAGGGGATACGGATCATCGGTCCGAACTGTATGGGCATCTACGACGCAATCTCCCGAATTGATACCTTCTTCACACCAGAGGAGCGGGTGAGAAGACCGACGCGGGGCGGCGTCTCCATACTCACGCAGAGCGGCTCGTTCGCCGAGCTGATCATGGTTGAATTGGCCGCACAGGATATCGGCGTCGCCCGGATCGTGAGTTATGGTAATCGGGTTGATGTCGGTGAGTCAGACTGCCTCGAGTTCTTGACGGACGACGCGGCAACGAGAGTTGTGGTCATTTATATGGAGTCGGTAGACGACGGAAAGCGGTTTGTCGAGGTCGCATCACGCTGCACCAGGAAAAAACCGGTGGTGGTCGTGAAGGTGGGCAAGCGGGAGGCGGCAATTCATGCCGCACGATCCCATACGGGCGCAATATCCGGGCGATACGAGATTTATAAAGCCGCATTTAAGAAGGCCGGGATCATTGAGGTGAACGGCTACGAAGGGCTCAAGGATGCCATTAAGGTCCTGAACACCTACGAGCTGGTCGCGGGGAAGCGGGTTTTGATCGTGACAGACGGCGGTGGCGTCGGGGTGAGTATTGCGGACGCCTGTGAGGATCTGGGTCTTGAAGTGAGCGAGCTGAGCGAAGAGACAAGAAAACGTCTGAGCTCTCAACTGCTTGGGTTCTCCACAACCGGTAATCCGATCGATTTGACCGGCAGTGCTATTGATGCGGATTACGTTAACGCCCTCGAGGAAGGGTTGAAGGATAAGTTCAACCTCGCTATTGTTACGGTACTCTGGGGCGCACCGGAGATCACCGAAAAGCTGGTTGATGACCTGAAAGCGGTCAGGGATCGCCATAAAGTACCGCTCCTCATCTGTACCCCCAACAGCGAGTTTGCACGAAGAATGGCAGCGCGCTTCGAGGAGAATGGCATGCCGGTATTCTTCACACCGGAAAGCGCAGCGAGGGCGGCTGCGGGATTGGCTGGTGGTAAGCGGTACGTAAGTCAGAATGATGACGCCACCAAACGCGTAACGTAATCAAAGCGGAAAAATGAATAAAGAAGAGGCAAAGAAGCTCGTACATGAGGCCGCAGCACAGGGACGGCACATGCTTCTTGAGCCTGAGGCAAAGGCACTCGTAGCCGCGTGGGACATTCCGGTCCCGAAGTATGTCCTGATCAAGGGGCCGGAGGACGTGCGCGTGAAAGCAAAGGACCTTTCTCCGCCGTTTGTGCTCAAAGTGGTCTCACCAGACATCATCCATAAACGAGACGTCGGTGGCGTGATCCTGAGTCTCCAGGACAGTGAAGAAGCGAGCACTGCGGTTCACGAGATGACGCGGAATCTAAAACGATCCGCGCCTGAAGCACACATAGCGGGGTTCCTTCTGGTCGAGATGATCCCCCCGGGGATCGAGTTGATCGTGGGTGGGCTGCGGGATCCGCAATTTGGCCCTGCAGTGATGTTCGGCACCGGCGGCATTGCCGTGGAGCTCGTGAAGGATGTGAGCTTCCGGCTCGCTCCCGTGAGCAGGGAGGAGGTTTTTGCGATGATGCAGGAGGTGAAGAGCTACCCACTTCTGACCGGGTTCCGGGGGTCCAAGCCCATGGACGTGGAGCAACTGGCATCTGCAGTTATGGCGCTCTCGGATATCCTGCTGACGCTGGAAGAGATACGCGAGATTGAGATCAACCCCCTTATCGTTTCTGAAGCAGGTGCTGTGGCAGTGGACGCGCGAGTGGTGCTATCTTTGCCGCGCACCGCACAGGGCACTTGACCGATCGAGGAAGAGCAGCGAAAGCATAAGAAGGAAGAAGAAGAGAGGAAATAGAAGGTATAAGCGAGGGGATGGAGGATGGACGTATTTCGATTCGCAGATGAATTGGGGCCGGCCAAGGTCATTCACGTGTACGAGCCCTCGGTGGGCCTCAAGGGCGTGCTGGTGGTGGACAACGTGGCCAGAGGGCCGTCAATCGGGGGGTTGCGAATAGGGCTGGAGGTGTGTACCGAGGAGTGCTTCCGGCTGGCACGAACCATGACCTTGAAGAACTCGGCTGCCGATCTGCCGCACGGGGGCGGTAAGTCGGTGATCTACGGCGATCCGCGGATGCCGAAAGCAGAAAAGGAACAGATGATTCGTGCATTCGCCAGCTCACTACGGGAGATTCAGGAGTATATCTTCGGGCCGGATATGGGCACGGATGAGGAGTGCATGGCCTGGGTGAAAGATGAGATCGGGCGTGCGGTGGGCTTGCCCTGCGAGTTCGGTGGTATCCCGCTCGACGAGCTTGGAGCCACTGCCTGGGGGCTCAGCCATGCCACTGATGTCGCGCTCGAGTACTGCGATTTCGAGCTGGATGGGGCGCGGGTCGTCGTCCAGGGCTTCGGCGCCGTGGGCAAACACGCTGCACGGTTCCTTACCGAGAAGGGCGCGTTACTCGTGGGTGCCGCAGATTCCCGGGGTACGATCTACAACCCCCGGGGGCTGGACGTCGACGCCCTGATCGCATTGAAGGATGCGGGCAAGAGCGTGACCGAGTCTACGGCTGGTGAGAAGCTTGACCGTGACGCGGTGATCGAGCTCGAGTGCGATATCTGGATCCCGGCAGCGCGGCCCGACGTGATCAACGAGACGAATGTGAGCCGTTTGAAGACCAGGCTGGTGCTGGAAGGTGCCAACATCCCCATCACGCAGGGTGCGGAGCACTGGCTGCACGAGAAAGGCGTGCTGTGCGTGCCCGATATTATCGCCAATGCAGGTGGCGTGATCAGCGCGGCCATGGAGTACCGCGGTGCTTCACCGTCGGCCGCATTCCAGGCCATCGAGGAGAAGGTGCGGCTCAATACCCGGCTGGTGCTCGGAGATGCTGCGACGCGAGGGATTATGCCGCGTGAAGCCGCGGTCGAACTCGCGCTGGAACGGTTGAAGCGATGCATGAGCTATCGCCGCTGGTCACTGTTCTCCTCAGCGCCCGGGTTCGTATGAAGAGTGTTCACCGTTTAGCTGATAAGACCGAATAACAGCTCTATTATGACGGTATTGCTAGACAGTATTTGGTTGGCTAAACAAACACGTGAGGTTATACTGACGGTGAAAAAAACTGAGTAACTGCTCATGAATTATTGTGGCAACTGATGGTTGCAATTCATTGTGGGTTGGGTGCAGCGATCTTACTACTCCCCCCGTTGCCACATCCCTTTCTCTTTCAGCTTTTCGATAACCTCCTTCTTTCGCTCGAACTCCATGGTTCTGAGCTCTTTACGCTTGATTTTACCACTGATCGTCTTCGGAAGCTCGTCCACAAATTCGATCTCGCGCGGATACTTATAGGGCGCTGTTATCAGTTTCACATGCTGCTGAATATCCTGAGCAAGCGCTTCGGACGGCTCGTAGCCCTGTTTTAAGACGATAAAGACTTTCACTATCTCGCCCCGTAGCAGGTCCGGGCTGGGAACCATCGCGCATTCCAGCACCGCCTCGTGCGAATTGACCGCGCTTTCAACCTCAAACGGACCGATCCGGTAGCCTGAGCTGATACTGACATCATCCGCCCGCGACTCGAACCATATGTAGCCCGTCTCGTCCATCCGTGCGAGGTCTCCGGTAAGATACCACTGGCCAACGTAGCACTCTGCGGTCTTATCGGGCTTGTTATGATAGCCTTTGAAGAGCATCGGATGCCCCTTTGCAATGGCAATCATGCCCTTATCGCCCGTCGGCACGCGCGTGCCGGTCTCCGGGTCAACGATCGCGCCCTCAACACCCGGTGTGAACCGACCCATTGACCCGGGCTTGATCTCCATACCCGGTATGTTGCAGGCCACCACGCAGGTCTCCGTCTGGCCGTAACCTTCGCGAACCGCTATGCCGAACTTCTCCTCGAAGTAGCGAATAATGCCCGGTGTGCACGGCTCGCCCGCAGTCAAAATAACCTTCAAATCACTCAAATCGTAGCGCTCGTTCGCATCATCGATTGCGGCCATCGTTCTGAGCTCCGTGGCAGTCATACAGGCCCTGTTGATCCGCCATTTGGCCAGCAGCGCGAAGAACTTCTCAGGATCGAATCTGCCAGCATAATGGAAGTTCGTCGCGCCAGCATTGACCACCGCGCCCAGGGGCGCCCAGTACCATTTCGTCCATCCGGGTTCCGTCGTTCCCCAGCAGAGCTCGTCCGATTGGGTATTCCACCAGTAGTAGCGATTGAGCCGGTCGTAACAGTACATCACCGAATGGGTATGGAGCACGCCCTTTGGTGCACCCGTCGTCCCTGAGGTGTAATTGATGACCAGGGGATCAATTGCTGTGAGCTTTTCAAGCGCTAGATCGCGTGATGCCGAACGGACCTCCTGCCGAAAGTCCCGCCAGCCCTCTCGCTGCCCCACGAAGAAGCGGTTCTCACGTGAGAATGCGCTCGCCAGTGCCTCGATCTCAGCAGCAATGGTCGCATTACTGGTTACCAGCGCCTTGACCCCGGCATCCACCATGCGGTATTCGATATCCGCTCGCCTGAGCATGATGGTGCTGGGAACTGCAACGGCGCCGATCGCCCAAATGCCGATACTCGCCGTATAAATATCCGTGCCCCGCGGCAGGAGCACCATGACCCGATCGCCTTTCTGGATGCCTGAATCGCGCAAGACGGTGCCAAATCGTAGAGCATTCTCCCACACTTCCCGGTATCCTGCTCGCTCTACCGTTCCGTCCGGATGCTCCGTGATCGCTATCACCTTCGTTCGATCCTCGGCCCACCGTCTTACCACCGCTACAAAATTGTAATCCTCGGGTATGTCCCACGTGAACCTCTTCCGTTCCGCCTCGTAATCGAATACGGTCAGTTCCTTACCCATTTCGTCAATCGCTCCTTATAGCAGCATATCAACGGCTGGTCTGCTGCCCTCCACGTGAACCTCTTCCGTTCCGCCTCGTAATCGAATACGGTCAGTTCCTTACCCATTTCGTCAATCGCTCCTTATAGCAGCATATCAACGGC
>Ga0257139_1000129_pt1 | contig 8419 bp, 14 predicted proteins | sample saktaT_15_FD_193543 | JGI IMG/M metagenome (GOLD analysis project Ga0257139, IMG submission 193543) | Metatranscriptome of saline water microbial communities from Sakinaw Lake, British Columbia, Canada - sak_2010_1_5_80m (Metagenome... | ecosystem: Environmental > Aquatic > Non-marine Saline and...
CGTCAATTCAACCGTTACGGCGGCCTGCCCGCGCGAGAACATACAATGCCCCATGGCTCCATCTAAAATCGAAGAGACGATCCCGCCGTGCACGACTCCCGGATAACCTTCAAGAGTTTTGTCACATGTGAAGGTTGCTGAAATGCTACCATCCGCTCCAGGAACGAACTCCAATTGCAAGCCTTTGAGATTGGCTGAACTACAAACGACGCAATTAGGATGAACTCTATCACTTATATTGTTTATGCTACTTCGCTGCAATGCTTCCAGCTCCTTCCTTCCGCTATTCTTAAGGATGGACATCTTGATTTTCTATATAGACCAGCAGAATACCACTTGAAACGCAAATGCATGTCTCCGTCTGAGATAACTCATTACGGAGACCTTCTACCTATCATTATGGACTTCCGGACACGCATTGGAAAATTTAACGGCTACTACGATCTGATATTGTTCAACCAACCGTTCGAAAGATTCCTGAACAGCTTTGAATAAGTCTTTACACTCTCCGGAAACAAAGCTGCTCATCGGGCCCATGTGAACCTCCAATCCGCGTGATTGAAGCATTCGGCAGAACTCGTCGATGGGTCTGGAAAGCTCTGTTACTCTAAGTGGATACACGCTTATTTCCGCTTGAATCTTCATAGCTGAACCTTCGCCGCAATAAAGGCACCCTGTTGGCTGCCCGCCAGTCGGCCGGTCAGTTCATAAGCCGGCGCTAATGCCAGCAATCCTTCACGTCGGGGAACAAATCCGGTTAGGATCATTTGTATCTGACCCCAAGGCTCTAAAAGTTCTCTCAACTGCTCAGGTGAGAATAGAGAGGTTGAAGCGTACGGGCTGCCCGCCTCGTTTTTTCTTTCTTGATTATACTCGGACAGAGCGTTTAACACCCCAAACAGCAGCCGGCCTCCGGGTTTTCGCACGCAACGAGCCATTTCAGCGACCATGGCCTCAGTATCCGCTGCAAATTCCAATGTAGTTATCGCGGCAGCGATATCAAAGCTCTCATCTGCGAAGGATATATGGTGTCCATCCATCACATGAAAGCTGCTTCGGACGATATTTTTGTTTTTTGCGATCGTTATCATTCGTTCAGAGATATCGATGCCGATGACTTCAAATCCTCTGGTACTAAAAAATCTGCTCCAGTGTCCAGTCCCGCAACCTACCTCCAATAGCTTCTTACCTTCGTTAAAGTCCTTCAGCAGTTTATGAATGGTCTTCTTCTCAATATGATCATAGAGCGCTCCATGGGGAGTATCATACCATCGATCATAACGGTCGGCAATATTGTCAAAGTTGAATCTGGAGCCCCAACCGCCCGCCTTAAACGAATCAGCACCCGAGACTACGGATAAGTTCCTATCCTGGCATTCACACATGGGAGTTTGACAGTCCTGCTCATGCAACGTTTTTGAGTTGCGCTATAAACACATCCATGAGATCGGAATACATCAGCAGGTTTTGCTGGGAAAGTTCATGTGTTTCAAGCGTTTCAACATGACAAGCACAGTAGATCATAAACGCCGTATATGAGGCCAGCACAAGGATCAGGAATAAAACAAGCAACCAGATGATGAACGTCGATCCTTGCGGATGTCCACACATACGGCAAAAAGGGCTATATCGACTGATTTGATTCCCGCATGCTTTGCAGCTTTTTAACAGTGAGTGATTCATCTTATGTTTCCTTACTAACTGAGGGCATACGTCACCTGTCTCCACACGGCCTTGATTTGTTCTGTGATCGCCCCTCCGGTATATTCAACCACACTGGCCTTTATCATCTGCGCCTTGGTAAAGGCCTCATCATAGGCGATTTGTCCTATCACTTTTAGTCCTCGCGTTTGAGCCTCTTGGCTTATTTGATCCGTTATTTGCGGATTGACATCGGCTTTATTGACGCACAACAGAGTCTCAATCCCGAAGTTTGCCGTCAATCTGGAGACCCTGTCTAAATCATGTTTGCCGGAAAGAGTGGGTTCTGTGACCACCAGGACCAAATCCGCCGCCGTAATAGATGCAATAACAGGACAACCTATTCCCGGCGAACCATCAACAAGGAGTAAATCCTTCTTCTGCTCTTGGGCTATTTTCTTCGCTTCTTTGCGAATCAGCGTGACCAGTTTGCCGCTGTTTTCCTCCGCGATGCCCAGTTTGGCATGAACCATCGGCCCAAACCGTGTTTCTGAGACAAACCACTGCCCGTTGATATGGTCGTTAAACTCAATCGCATCGACCGGGCAGAATTCCACACAAACCTTGCAACCTTCGCATGAAACCGGATCAATGGTAAAGGTTCGATCAACGGCATTGTTTCCTTCTCCATTGGAATGGATGGCCTCGAATCGGCACATATCCTGGCATTTACCGCAGCCAATACATTGTTCTGTGATGATAGAGGCCTGTTTGCCACCAGAAAAATCATGAGTTTGTTCTACTTTCGGTTCTAAAACCAAATGCAAATCCGCCGCATCGACATCGCAATCCGCCAGGACGGCATTCTTTGCAAGAGCTGCAAACGCGGCTACGATACTTGTCTTGCCGGTTCCGCCTTTACCGCTTATGACGACCAACTCTTTCATGCATTTACCTTTCATTATTAGCGAAACTCACGGATCATAAACGTTCGTTTCCGGAGATATCGGTTTTCAATCCTTGTCGAGATCAGCTTTCATCGCAATCACTTTATCTATAGTAAGGCCCGCCACTTTCTGTTCCTTTTTAAAATATCGAACCATACGTTCAAGAAACGAATGCTGCTGGTCCGGACGGTCATAGTGCTGGAGAAGTCTCTTCGTTTTCTTTATATTGGCCTCAACTTCCTGTGGAATTCTTTCACTGTCATGCCGAACCGCTTCCTGGGGGCAAATATCGTGACATTGGCCGCAACGAATACATTCTTCTTCATGGATGACAGCTTTTTGGTCCTCATTCAACGTAATCGCCTCGACCGGGCATTCATCCACACATACGCCGCAACTCACACACAATTCCTCATTGATCCAGGGCATATTCTTTATTTCCTTTCCTTTCTTAACGCAGTAGAAGTATCGTCAACGGAATACTCCTTAGCGTCACATTTGTGCTATCGTACGGGTCTTTCCTAAATGCAAGAAGAGCGTTTGCCATTGGATTCTTTCTCGTTCTTAGGGCTGAAAAACTTCTCTCGCCACCACAAGAAATGTCCCCAGGGATTATCCAATTGGTACGTTCGATCTTCTGGAACACCGTCCCAGGTATTGACTTCCTCCAGCAATTTCGGGCAGGGTTTGTCTTGGGCCAAAAGCTCATAGGCACATTTGACAAGCACGAATCGTTTGGCCGCCTCGGCGTCGTCCCGGTTATGATCGGGATGGTATTTCATGGAGGCTTGGCGATAGGCTTTCTTCAGATCCTCCTTGCTGGCCCCTTCGGACACTCCGAGAACCTGACAAGCCGCTTTTCTTGCGGTTAAGTCGCGGGTTATTCTCTCCATGAACTCAAGGTCGTCTTTCATCAGACCGCCACACTCGCATTGATCTTCTGGAATAGATGTGCGAACTTCTCCTCGTAGCCGGGTAGGGCATCGATGATTTTTATCCCTTGTGAATAGGCCTCTGCGATCAATCGATCGTTCGGCATCTCAAGAAGTATTTCTATGCCTTCTTGTTGACAGTATTCGACGACCCGGTTATCGCCTATGTCGCAACGGTTTATGGCCACAGCAAAGGCAAGCCCAAGCTCTCGTACCATGTCCACTGCCAGTTCCAGGTCGTTCAGACCAAACGGGGTCGGTTCGGTGACCAGCAAAACAAAGTCGGCTCCTTTAACGGCTTCAATCACCGGACATGAGGTGCCAGGGGGAGCATCGACAACGACGGTATCGCTATTTGGGGCTTTTTGTTTGACATGCCGTATCAGAGCGGGGCTTTGGATGGTGCCAATATCCAGTTTACCGGCGCCATATAGAACTCCGTTTGCTCTGCCGAATTCAACGATCCCGATTTTGCGTTGTTTTTCTTTAATTGCAGATTGTGGACAGACGGCCATACAACCACCGCAGGAATGGCACAACGGCTCAAACGTCACGACCTTGCCCTTCAGGCAGACAATGGCGCTATATTGGCAAAGCTGGCCGCACTTGCCGCATCCGTTACATAATGTGCTATCAACGTCCGGTACACCTATCGTTGCCTCCTGAGTTTCTTCTATCTCCGGCTTGAGGAAGATGTGGCCGTTCGGCTCCTCAACATCACAATCAAGATACTGCACAGAGTAACCCATTCGAGCAATCGAACAGGCAAGATTTGTGGCAATCGTTGTTTTGCCCGTGCCGCCTTTACCGCTGGCGATTGCAATTTTCATGTTACACTTGCTCCACAATAGAACTAACCATGTCCCAATCAAATTTGTCTTTTGCGATCCACCCGTTTTGAGGGAGGGAATCAAAGCAAACCGCTCTCGGATGAGTCCAATGGTTGCCCGGCAAGATGTCCCATTGGGTATATCGATCCATTGGGGACGCTGTTTTGTCTATTCGATAACCGTCCAGATGGAAACCAATCGTCACTTCCGTTGCCCTTAATGTTTGATCCATCATGTATCTCCCTTTGTGTTTTTGTTGAAGTGTTTTCGGATATATTGACAATAGATCGCGGCCGCGGGGTTGTGAGCCAATACGCGATCCTTGGCAATAAGCGTCGTCACCGGTGCTTTTGAAAGCCGGGTAAAAATGGCGTCATGACCCACGCAAAGCCCGCATATTACATTGAAGTGAGTTTCCGCCTCATTAAGCAATTGGGCCTGGCCGGCCGGGTTACACATGACTTCGCTGTTTTGTGAGGAGATCTGCTGTAAGCCAAACTCTTTCTTGTTAATGCCACAGACCTTGCAACAGACGGAAACAACACCAAAATGTTCTGAAAGAATATTCTCAACGCTTTTTGCTTCTTCACTCAAACCAATGCAAAAAGCCAAACCAAGCCTTTGATAACCCATCTCCTTCGCCAGCAAGATGACTTCTCCCAATCGTGTCTCTTGGCCGTAATATTTTCCCTCAACAGCGGTGGCGGCCTGGTGCAATTTCGCTACTTCATCGTTCTCATCATACAAGGGTTTATGCCTCGATGTTTGTGAGAAACAATCTTTGCCATCCCGACACGTTTTATTATTGCATCTCGCACATTGCGCGACGATTCTTTTTTTCATTTCGCTATTCTTTCTGAGCCATTGTGATGGCTTCGTTGGGACATACGTTCACACAGGCGGCGCAACCGGTACAGAGTTCTTCGTTAATCGCTGCTTTTTCTTTAACCTCAATGGCGCCTACCGGACAGGCGTTCATACAAATTCCACACCCTGTACACGTTTCAGTGTCAACCACTGCGATGGACCTGCGGCCTTTTTCCAGTTCACTTATTCTTTGTTCTATCTGACGTCTTTGTTCTTCCAGGATTCGTGCTTGGTCCTGTAAAAAGGCTTTTGTTTGTACCGTGTCAGGCTCCGGCGCTGATGGAGAATCAACCTGATAGTCTGCTGGCACGTTGCTCATTCCAAAACTTCCTCCCCCGCCCATACCTTGTCCACGCCCCATGCCTTTGCCCATCCCACCGCCGCGGCCCATACCTTTGCCCATGCCGCGTCCGCCCCCCATGCCGAAGCCCATCCCGCCACCTTGTCCAAGTGGACCGGTTGTCGACGGTCCCCTCGGCGCCGGATTGGCTGGCGAAGGGGTCACCCCAAAGTGACTGGCTACGTTGGGTCCTAAGGTAGAGGAGAAAGCCCCGCTTTCGAATTGCTCAACCGCATTGCGGACAGGACCGCTGACACCAACGATAACTTGTATTCCTGCCTGACCAAAGACATTAAATGCGTTCGGCCCGCAGTTGCCGGTTAGGACCGCTGTCACCCCTTTTTCCGACATGAGTTGGGCGGATTGAATCCCGGCACCGCCACCAAGGGCAATATTGGGATTTTCGATAGGTTCACAACGCATCGTATCCGTATCAACAATCAGGAAATAGGCGCATCGACCGAACCGGGCCTCTACCGAGTCGTTAAGAGTGGGGCCTGTTGACGTTACTGCAATTTTCATAATCAATCTCTTCTTTCACAATCCACACGTTCCCGTCGGGCATGTTCCCGTGGGGCAGGAATCGCTTCCCTTGCTACTTTGTCCAACCGCAAATCCTGAAAACAATTTCTTCGTATCTGGATTCCCACATTTCTCACAGAGGTGTTTGTTCTTGCCGCCGCTTTTTTCCAGAAATTCCATTGTATGCCCACACTTCTGACATTTGTATTCGAATATTGGCATCGTTATATCTCCTTGCACATATCGAAAAAACTTTACACCAAACACACTATTTCCATATACAGTATCGGATCCATTTTCGAGTTGCCGTTCGGAATCGGATACAGAAGACTCGAACCAGCATAGAAGGCCGGGGATGGTGTTTAGGATTACACCATCCCCTCAGAAACACAGAAACCTCTTAGAAGACGAAATTTTTCCTGTCCGCCTCCTATTCCTTGGCGCCTTTCTGACTCTCGATTTCTTCCATTCGCTTTTTGATTCCCTCCAGGCTATCTTCAAGATATTCCGCCTGCCCCTTCAGGGCATCGAGTTCTGTTAAGCCTGGGGTAAACGGCGCACCGCCGTACGCATATGGATTCACCGCGCCTCCCCCGGCCGGAAAACCATATCCAGCTCTTGCCCATCCGGGAAGGCCGGTAGCATAATACCAGTTGCGACGGCCCCAACCGCCCCCTCGACCCCAGCCACCGTAACCGCGGCCACCCACCGGATTCATATAACCCGGAACGCCATAGCCGGCACAAAAACCGGCGGCTCTACCTGTCATGGGTCCCATACCCGCAGGACCTGTTCCATCTCCGCGTGGCATAATGATTCTCCTTTCGAATAAAAGATTAAGCTCGTGTCATTTTTGCACCACATTTCGGACAACTTCTCGCGTTGCAAGGCTGGCCGGCCACATGAGAGACTACGGCCGCACAGTTCGGACATATACAATTTCCTCCCGGACCGGCGGCGTAGGGTCCTCCCATTCTGCCTCTTCCTTGACTTTGGCCTTGCCCCAAACCGCGTCCTGTTCCAGGTCCTTGACCCGCCGGACCTGTACCATCTCCTCTTGGCATAATAACCATCCTTTCTGGAGTGAGATACTTCCTTTTATCTAATAACAATACCCAAAACGTCCTCTGCCGCGACCGCGTCCCCGGCCTCGGCCGAAACCCAAACCTCTGCGAAATCCAGGTAGGGCTCGGCCTCCATAAGGCAGACCATGGTAACCATATGAACCTGTACCATAAGGTCTGACGATCGGGGCGCCGGAACCGTAGTAACCAACTCTACCTATCACCGGATTCATATAACCCGGTCCAGTGTAGCCCGTACAAAAACCAGCCGCTCGACCTGTCATGGGGCCTAACCCTGCCGGCCCTGTTCCATCCCCAAATGGCATATGGATCACCTCCATTTCGATATTTTCAAAATTTCCAACTTTACTACGAATCACGAATAAAACAATGAATGCAACCGTTCATAATCCACATGATTTTTACATTCTTCTTTGATAAGTGATTTACCTAAATCCAATGGCCTTCGACACTTGCGCTGTTTAACTCTTTCAGTTCGCCTATTTTTAACGAATGAATGACTTCCTGGACGGTTTGATTCTCTGCAAGAAACACTTTTACCTTGGCTGCACTAAGCGTTCTAAATGCATTCGGACCTACATTACCTGTGATCACGGCATCAACATCGAGATTAGCTATATTCTGCCCCGTTTGAATTCCCGCTCCTTGAATAGCGTTTAGATTGACTGTGTTGTCTTGGATTTCAATATCACCTGTCTCTGTATCTACAACGATGATGAACTTTGTCCGGCCGAATCTTGGGTCGATCTGACTGTCGACGTCTTTTCCTTGTGCTGTCACCGCTACTCTCATACATTTAGCTCCTTATCCTATACTCCGTCCCCGTCGGTTGCGCCTAATCGCCGTCGACATTTCAGGACTTTTTATCTACGTGCACCTTTCCGGAACCGGCGTCGGCGAAAGCATCTCCGTGCTCCAGGCCAAAAACCAGGCAAGGTATATTGTGGTTGACTCAATTGGCCTGTTATATAAGCCTTTATGATTTGTTCCGTTGAGCCGGTCACAAACGGCAAGACCTGGATCCCCGAGATGTTTATCATCTCAGCCAATGGCCTGGAAATGGCTCCACAGATGAGTACGCCAATGCCGAATCGCTTTAACATGGCGACTCTCTCCGGGCCGCTTTGCTCTACGAGAACCATCTCTTGACGACTCTTTTCTTGGCCGTTTTCAAGCTCGATAAGCAATAATTTGTGAGCGAAATCGAATACACTCGAAATCTGACCTTGCCAAACTGGTAAAGCGACCTTCATAG
>Ga0257139_1000134_pt1 | contig 8293 bp, 6 predicted proteins | sample saktaT_15_FD_193543 | JGI IMG/M metagenome (GOLD analysis project Ga0257139, IMG submission 193543) | Metatranscriptome of saline water microbial communities from Sakinaw Lake, British Columbia, Canada - sak_2010_1_5_80m (Metagenome... | ecosystem: Environmental > Aquatic > Non-marine Saline and...
CGGCCAACAGCGTTGAAGAGAGGATCCACAGTGGGAATTGAGCGTATTGCAATCGCTTGAAGAAAAGTAAGTGGATGGTGTTGTGCTTGTAGTTCGCGTCTCGACGACAGCGAGTTAGAAGCGGCATTGGCTCATCACCCGGCCGCCGTGCTGGTCAATCGCCAGCTAGAAGGAGACGGGGTCGTTGGTTCAGTACTGATCGACGACGAGGCTGGCGGCCGACTGGCTACCCAACATCTATTGCAGGCCGGTCACCGGGCGGTGGGCTTCCTCGCTGGCCCCCTGGCCTCCCGCAGCAGTCGCCAGCGGGCCAAGGGCTATCGCGCTGCCCTGGCTGCTGCTGCCTTGCCCCACCATCCTGACTGGACGCGACATTGTTCCCCCTCAGTACAAAACGGGCGAGAAACCGCTCGTCATTTGTTGACCGCCTATCCTGAACTGACAGCGGCGAATGTACGGAGACTGTGCTGCAACCGGAACTCATCGTCCGGGCCAGCGCACCGTAGGTGTCTGATGTTCGATGTGCCATGTTTCACGAGTTCTTCACCTATCTGACCGGGGAGAGGGCTGCGATGAAGATCGCTTTTATCGGCGGCGGCAGCGTCCAGTGGACGCCGAAGCTGGTGACCGATATGGCACTGACCGAGACATTGGCCGGCGCCAACCTGGTGCTTCACGATATTGACGCGGACGCACTTGAGTTACTGACCCGCGCGTGCGAGCGCATCGTCGCGCAGGTAGGTGAGAGTCTGCAGGTCACAGCTACGCTAGATCGTGCCGAGGCGCTGCGGGACGCTGACTTTGTGATCTTGTGCGTCGCCATCGGCGGGCTTCCGGCGGTGCGCAACGATCTGGAGATCCCGGAGCGCTATGGCATCTACCAGCCGGTGGGCGACACGGTGGGGCCTGGTGGACTGGCGCGCGGGCTGCGCCACATCCCTTTCGCCGTGCAGGTCGCCCGCGAGATGGAGCAACTGTGTCCCCATGCCTGGATGCTCAACCTGACCAATCCGATGACCACGATCTGCCGTGGCATGACTCGCACGACCAACATTCGCACCATCGGGCTGTGCCACGAGGTGACCGGCGTAAGTCGTCATCTCGCGGGTTTGTTCGACGTTCCGGTAGAGGCAATCGCGCTTGAGGTTGCGGGTATCAACCACCTGCCAGTCATTCTGCGCTTTGACGTCGGCGGGCGTGATGGAATGGATATGCTGCGTGACTGGCTGGCGGAGCACGGGCCATTCGCCCAGGTGGGTCAACTCGACCTCAACTCAGTTTTCGATGTCTTTACCGATCGGCTGGCGGTCAAGCTGACGTTGTTCGAGCAACTCGGCGTGCTGTTCGGCGCGGGAGATCGTCACGTGGCTGAGTTCATCCCCGGCTTCCTGACCGAAGCAAGCGAACGTGGCCGTCGCTACGGCGTCGTGCTGACGACGGCTGATCAGCGTGAGGAGATGGCCCGCTTGCGCCGTGCCCAGATCGAGCTCTTTGTCGGTGGGGAGACGGAGAAACTGCAGCGGTCGCAGGAGCAGCTTGCGCCGGTGATGGCCGCACTCGCCGGAGGGCCGGCGGGCCAGTTTATCGTCAACGTGCCGAACAATGGCCAGATAGACAACCTGCCGCGCGAAGCGGTCGTCGAGTGTATGGCGGAGGTAGACTCACTGGGAGTGCGGCCGCTGGCCGTTGGCGCGCTGCCACAGGCGGCCTACGCCGTGATTGCACCTCACGTCGCCCGGCAAGAACTGATCGTCGAGGCTGCGCTGACCAACCAGCGTGAGCCAGCGCTAGCCGCACTGGCCACCGATCCACTGGTGCGCGACCCAGCGATGGTCGAGCCGCTGCTCGACGAGTTGCTGGAGGCGAATGTAGCCTTGCAGAAAGAGTGAGAAAAGATGGCCGAAAACGTACGGCGTAACCAGTTGCTGCTTGAGGTGAAAGGCCTGAAAATGCACTTTCCCATCGAGTGGCGCTGATGGGCAACATGACAGAGCAGATGACGACGGACACAACACTCGCCGCTGGACATGCGCCAGCCAGGGATGGGTATGAGCTGTGGTTGGGCTACCGGCCAGTTCGGCCCGCCGAGCGCCTGGCGTCTTATCGAGCGTACCTGCAAGAAATCGCAGTCCCCGGCGATTCGCCCACGATGGCGGCGGTCCGTTCGGAATTGCAGCGGGGACTGGCCGGGTTGCTGGATGGGCCGGTGGATGTTGGCCAGGACCGGCTGCAGGGGGCAGGTCTTCTCACCGGAACACCACAGACGGCGTCCCAAATCGCCGCCCTCGGCTGGGACGAGCAGATCGAGGCGCAAGGCCCGGAAGGGTACGTGATTCGCTCCGCCACGGTGGACGGCGAGCCTGCGGTCGTGGTCGCCGCCGGGAGCGAGTTGGGCGTGCTGTACGGCGGCTTTCACTTCCTGCGGCTCCTGCAGACCCAACAGCCGCTCGCCGGGCTCGACGTCGCTGAGCGGCCGAGGGTCCAACTGCGCCTGCTCGACCACTGGGATAATCTGGATGGCTCGATCGAACGCGGGTACGCCGGCGAATCCCTCTGGCAGTGGGAGGAACTCCCCGACACGCTCGGTCCACGCTACCGTGACTACGCCCGGGCCTGCGCTTCGATCGGCATCAACGGCGCCGTGCTGAACAACGTCAACGCAAACCCGAGGATCTTGAGGGGCGATTACCTGGAGAAGGTGGCAGCCCTGGCCGATGTCCTGCGGCCCTACGGCATTAAGGTGTACCTCTCCGCCAATTTCGCGTCACCCCTGAGACCGTTGGATACACCTGGCCGATTCATAAGAGATGGGGGCATTGGGAATCTACACACCGCAGACCCCCTCGACCCAGACGTCGAACGGTGGTGGAAGGAAAAGGCGGACGAAATCTATCGCCACATTCCCGACTTTGGCGGGTTTCTGGTGAAGGCGGGCTCGGAGGGCATGCCTGGGCCATTTGATTACGGCCGCACCCACGCGGAGGGCGCGAACATGCTGGCCAGGGCATTGGCTCCCCACGGGGGGATCGTCATGTGGCGTGCCTTCGTCTACGACGCCGACACCGACCCCGACCGGGCGAAACGGGCATATAAAGAATTCGTGCCACTGGATGGCAAGTTCGACGACAACGTGTTTGTGCAGGTCAAGAACGGCCCTGTGGACTTTCAGCCCAGGGAGCCCTTCCACCCCCTCTTTGGTGCGATGCCCAAGACGCCGCTGATGATGGAATTCCAGGTCACCCAGGAATACCTGGGGCAGGCGATACACCTGGTTTACCTGGCGCCGATGTGGAAGGAGGTGCTGGACTCTGATACCTTTGCCCAGGGGAAGGGCTCCACAGTGGCCAGAGTCGTTGACGGCAGTCTGCACGGCTATCCCATGACGGGCATCGCCGGCGTGGCGAACGTCGGCTCCGACCGCAACTGGTGCGGGCACCACTTTGCGCAGGCGAACTGGTACGCCTTTGGCCGGCTGGCCTGGAATCAACACCTCAGTTCGGAAGCGATTGCCGAGGAGTGGATCCGCGCCACGTTCACCAACGACGATGGAGCCGTCGCGACCATCCTGGATATGATGATGGGCTCCTGGGAAGCGTGCGTGAATTACATGACGCCGCTCGGTCTGCATCACCTCATGCGCGAAGGGCACCACTATGGCCCCGATCTTGACTATGATACGGGACGTGAGGATTGGAACCCTCCTTACTACCATCGCGCCGACGCCGAAGGGTTGGGTTTTGACCGCAGCAGCAGCGGCAGCAATGCCGTCGAGCAGTACTACCCCCCGGTCCGCGACCTGTTCGACGACCGCGCGGCCTGCCCGGAGAAATACCTGCTGTGGTTCCACCATGTCCCGTGGGATTATGAGATGCACTCAGGGCGGACGCTGTGGGACGAACTTGCCTGGTACTATTACCACGGCGTCGAGTACGTCAGTCGGATGCTGGAGACCTGGGTGGAGCTCAAGCCCCATGTCGCCCTGCAGCGCCACGAGGAGGTGCTGAGAAAGCTCTCGATGCAGGAGGCCCACGCCATCGAATGGCCGCAGGTATCTCTGTCCTACTTTCAGAGGTTCAGTCGGCGGCCGATGGCGGTGGACGTCCCCGGCGGCGCTATCCACGAGGCCGAGGCGGCGACGCTCGAGCCGCCGGGCATCGTGTGTTCGTCAGGCGAGCACGATAACACTTACACGTCGACCACATCCGTATCCCAGGGACGAGCGTCTTAGCGCCAACACCGGCAAAGCGAAGATAGTTGAGTTCATTGAGGAGAAGATGACGCCACGATGCCAAGTCCTTGACAATGCTTGGGGTACGTGATATAATGAAATTCAGGGAATGTTTAGAGTCTCCCTACAGGGCTAATCATCTCCAAAAAGTCGTTGCCGCTTTTCGGGCTTCGTCAGCGGGTGCAGGGGTTCGTCCCGAGCGATGCTGAACTGAACAACCAGGCCGTTCAGCCAGGACAATGCCACCCGCTTGGCGTTCAGCCTGTCCAGCAGCGGGCGGAGAGCCTCCTGATCGGGAAACGGGTCGAAGACCACGTGTAGCTCATTACCAACTAAATAGAGAGTTGCTGGACGGCGGATGAACTTGCGTAGCAGCGTGCCCGCCCACATTTTGGCGTACTCTCCTTCCAGTTCCTGGGCGAAGAGGCTCATCAGGTTGAACACCAGGCAGCGCAACCAGGCCGAGAGGAAGAAGGCCGTCGTGTCGTACTCCACCTGGCGCTGAAGTTGCCCTTCCTCATCCCGCTGGCTGGTCAGGGTGTATCCGGGCGGCAAGATGTCCAGGCACAGGTCGTGCTTGCCAACGCGGTGCGCGAACTCCTGCCCCCAGTGGTCGCCGAACTCATTGGCCAAGGCGCGAGCGTCAATCTGTCCGTCGTCTGTCAGGTACACCACCGGCCACCGCTCCGCTGGCTTCTGACCCTGGGGGGCGTGGATGACCACCGCTCGCAGTGTGACCGTACCCACCACCTGCCCATTCTCCCACACGTTGATCGTCATCTCCGTGTCAGCCAGACGATAGACGGGCCGCTCCTCAGGCGAGAGGTCAGCGTGCTTGGCAAAGACAAAGGGCTCTGGATCGAAGTCCTCCTCTGTCAACCGCTCCCATTGGGCCACGTTATCCGGGTAGCGCACCGCCGGGCAGTAGAAATGGACCTCTTCCATCGCCGCCAAGTCTCGGAAGATCTGCCCCTTGTAGTCTCCCTTGTCAAAGAAGAGTCGCCAGGGACCTTTGCCCTCATCCCGATGGCGGCGCAGTTCGGCTACGATCTCTGGCAGGGCCAGTCTCAACTTCTTGCTGCCCTGGTAGACACGCAATGCCAGCCAGCGTTTGGCGTCCAGGTCGAAGGCCAGCACCAATTCCTCGGCCTTGAGCACCCGACCGGTATTGCCGATCTTGCCCTTGGTCACAGCAACGATCCTGGTGTAACGGGGCAGGTTGTGCCCATCTACACTGACGCGACGGGGGCCGTCTCCCAACGTCTCGACTTCGTGTCTGCTGCTGGCTGCGTAGAAGTGTTGGGCATCCTCGGCGGGAAAGTGATGCAACAAATGCTGGAAGGTACCGTGTGAAAGCGGCCGTGGCCGCCCGGTGATCAAAGCGAAGCCGACGTCCCGCACGTCGTCCAGGTGGAAGGCCCGTTGCACATCGTAGATGACGGCGAAGATGGCAGTCAGAAGCCACTGCACCGCCGTCACTGCATAGTGGGAGACCACCGGCAGCAGGTGGGCCAGCTTCAGCCAGCCGGCTTCAACCAGGAGGACGGCCAGGATGAAGGCGCCACCGGCCCGCGTCCGACCCAGGCGCACCGTTTCCTGCTTCGGCGTTGGAGGGGTCCGAGCCTCCTGCAACTGCTGACGCACAGGCAAGCGTTTAATGCCCCAACCCAAACGAATGGTCTCCACCATCGAAGCGGTCACCTGGCCGGCCAGGGGGTCTTGCTTCTCCGCCAGGTGACGGTTGACCACTTCGGCCAAAGCCGCGTCGTCGGGGAGCGTGCGTTGCGCGATGACTGCCTCCAGGATGGCTTGCACCACGGCCCCTTCCACGGTCGGTTGAGTGGTGACGGCCGGGCGACCGGGAATAGGATGGTCGAACAACCCATCCAGCCCCTTCTCCTGAAGCCGTTGCTTGTAGAGGCGCAGCGTGCGCTCGGAGTAACCAGCGGCGCGGGCGATCTCCTCCTGGGAGGCCGCCTTAGCCAGTTCTAGCAACTCCATCACCAGGCGAATGGCGGCCTCTTGGTCCTCGTCGTCCGGAAGCATGGCCAAGAAACGGTTGAGTGCTTCGACCAAAGCCTGGAGTTCAGTTGATAATGTTCCATCTGGAAAGTGAAATTGTACGTCCATTTATACCTCCCACCGTCAAGATGGGAGACATTTTACCACAAAAAGCGGCAAAGACTTATTCGACGCGATTTGCGTCGCTAAACATTCCCTGAAATTATCAAACAAACACCTCGTTTGTTTAATTCGTCCAATGTGATGCGATGGTTGCGTTGAGGTGAGGGATGAAGCGGATAGTCCGGATCGTTCTTGGGTATGCACTCTGGTTCACCTCCGTGGCTCTGTCGCTTTGGGCGGCGTTGTGGCTGAGGACTGTTGTCTTGATTGATCTGCCCATCATGGCGCTTAGATTGAATCGCTGGGCATTAATAGCCGTAGATAGGTTTGGCACTGTCATCCTGGGCCTCGCATGGTTGCTATTCGTGTTGGCCTCCGAAGCGGATTTTCGCAAGTTGGCCGAGCGGCGGCGGCCAGCCGCATTCGTGGCGAAGGTGTTCGCCATTGAGGCGTTGGTCCTGGGCGCAGCATACGCTGGACATCTGCTGATAGCCTGATCACCGTACAGAAAGAGTGAGAAGAGATGACCGAAAACGTATGGCGTAACCAGTTGCTGCTTGAGGTGAAAGGTCTGAAAATGCACTTTCCCATTGAGCGCGGCTTCTTCCGGTCCAAACTGGTCGGCTACGTCAGAGCGGTGGACGGCGTGAGTTTCTACATCCGGGAGGGAGAGACACTGGGTCTGGTCGGCGAGAGTGGGTGTGGCAAGACAACAACTGCGCGGGTGATCCTGCGCGCTTATGAACCCACTGCTGGAGAGGTGTGGTTTGCCGACCGCAACCTGGGGAGGGTCAACATTCCCACCCTGGAAAAGCAGCAGGTCAAGCAGTTGCGCCAGAATATGCAACTGATCTTCCAGGATCCCTATTCCTCCCTCAACCCTCGGATGACGCTGTTGCAGATCGTGGGCGAGCCACTGTTGGTCAACGGGGTCGCTCATGGGAACGAGTTAAGAGACCGGGTAGCCGAACTCTTGAAGGTGGTGGGGCTGCGATCGGAGTACATGAGCCGCTACCCTCACGCCTTCAGCGGCGGCCAACGCCAGCGCATTGGTGTCGCCCGCGCCCTGGCCCTCAATCCTCAACTCGTCGTCTGTGATGAGCCAGTGTCGGCCCTGGATGTCTCTATCCAGGCGCAGATCCTCAACTTGCTTCAGAACCTCCAGGAGCAGTTTCACCTCACCTATTTGTTCATCTCGCACGATCTCAGCGTGGTCGAGCACATCAGCGATCGGGTGGCCGTGATGTATGTGGGCAAGCTGGTGGAGAGTGCCACGACGGAGGAGTTGTTCATCAATCCCCAGCATCCCTATACCGAAGCGTTGCTTTCGGCTGTTCCCAAGCCCGACCCCCGGCTACGCACGGAGGCGATCGTGCTACCTGGGGATGTGGCCGATCCGGCTAATCCGCCCAGCGGCTGCTATTTCCACCCGCGCTGCCAGTACCGGATAGATCGTTGTGAAACGGAGGAGCCGGCTCTGCGGCAAATCGCGCCGGATCATTTCGTGAGCTGCCATCGTGCGGAGGAGTTGGAGCTGACAGGCGTCCCTTCGGGCTGAGCCTCAGGACGAAGCCTCAGCCCGGCCCAGCCAGTGCCCTGAGGCTTCGCCGTGAGCCTGTCCTGAGCCTGCCGAAGGGCTCAGCCGAACGGTCTTGCCCGTGAGTGCCTCAGAAGGGAGGATGCTTGAGGCCAGGAAAGGAGGTGTATATCGGACAGTTGCGAGTGGCATCAAATAGATGCCAGGGAACAAAGAAACCAAGGTAGAAAGATTGCTAGTGATCTCTAAAAAACTCAAAGGAGGCAGAGAATCATGGAAGGGAGACGAAAGATAACGAGGCGCGAGTTCTTGCGCGTGTCGGCATTGGCCACGGCAGGAGTGGTGGCTGCGGCATGTGCCCCTCAAGCAGCACCCACTGCAACACCAGTGCCTACGAAGCCACC
>Ga0257139_1000135_pt1 | contig 8280 bp, 8 predicted proteins | sample saktaT_15_FD_193543 | JGI IMG/M metagenome (GOLD analysis project Ga0257139, IMG submission 193543) | Metatranscriptome of saline water microbial communities from Sakinaw Lake, British Columbia, Canada - sak_2010_1_5_80m (Metagenome... | ecosystem: Environmental > Aquatic > Non-marine Saline and...
CTCTGATTTTCAATAATAATTGACGAATATATACTACTTTAGGAAAGTTATGCCATGATAAAAATCGGACTTGTTGGTCTTCCCAAAAGTGGAAAAACTACTATCTTCAATGCTGTAACAGGCAGTGAAGCAGAAACTTCGGATTATTATTCCGGAGCAACAAAACCAAACCTCGCAACTGTCGAAGTGGCTGATGAGCGTCTCGATTATCTCGAAGGAATATACGATCCTCATAAAAAGATATTCGCTACTATTGAATACATAGACTTCATTGGCATCAAGCACGATGAGGTAAAGAAGGAAATATTTTCCGGCGAGTTGCTCAGCATCATCCGAATGGTAAATGCGCTCGGATTGGTCGTTCGCGGTTTTGATGTGCCCGGCTCTCCTGCTCAACCCGAACAAGACATTGAAACTCTTGAAACAGAATTCCTCTTTTCTGACCTGGCAATATGCGAAAAAAAAGTGGACTCCCTCAGCAAACAATATACAAAGGGCGGCAAGAATCCCGATATTGAAAAAGAACTGAAGCTCTTTCAAAAATGTTATGATTGTTTGAGCGAGAATAAAATGCTTAAAACATTGGAGGAGTTCTCGTCTTACGAAGAAAAAGTCCTTCGCGGTTTCCAATTTCTCACCCTCAAGCCAATGTTCGTGATCCTCAATGTGGATGAAGAGATTTTTGGAAAGAACCGGCAGCTAAAGGACAAGCTTTCTGAAAAGTATAAGATCGTCGAGACCGCAGGAAAATTTGAGATGGAACTTCACCAGCTTGAAGAAGCGGAAGCACTTGAGTTCATGGAAGAGTACAACATCAAAGAATCTGCAGTAAATAAATTGACAAGAATTTCATATGACACTTTGGGCTTGATCAGCTTCTTCACCATTGGCAAGGATGAAGTCCGCTCATGGACGCTCAAAAATGGAGAAACTGCACTTGATGCGGCTGCAGAAGTTCACACTGATCTTGCTCGCGGATTCATTCGGGCTGAGCGTTTCACCTTTGATGATCTCAAGGAATGCGGCTCGGAAAAAGAGCTGAAAGCATCGGGAAAATTTCATCTTGAAGGAAAAGAATATGTTGTTCAAGATGGCGATATCATTTGCATTCGCCACAATTAAAAATTATGAAAAATAAAGATAAAGAAAAGAAACCAAGATCGAAACTGATACTCGGTTTTATACTCATCGCACTTGGCGCCTTGCTGTTCTTTTCATTGCTCTCATTCACTTACGATGATATTATAAGTTTGAAACAAGCAGAGCTCTCTTTCAGAAAGATCATTACATTGGATTTCCCCTACACGCGAAATATGATCGGTCCTTTTGGTGCAGGATTGGCATGGGTATTCCAGATAGTCTTCAGCGAACCATTCAGTTTTTTCCTTTCGGTATTCCTATTTATCACAGGCATACTCTATATTTTCGGCTCGAAAATTGAAAATCTTACACACAAACTCGTCTTCATTTTTCTCTTTTTCGTCTGGCTGACACTGTTCTATCTTTCCGTAGGAGGAGCATTTCCGATCTGCAGAGGAATCGTATTTACATTCATCATTAATAAGATATTCTATCCTATTTTCAACAGCGCTGGTTCTGCAATTGTGCTTGGTCTCGCTCTTTTCGGAACTATCATATTCATTTTTGAAGCGCATAATATTTTAAATTTCTTCAAATTCCTTTTTTCTCGTCCTGAAAGAAAATTTAAGCTCGGGAAAGAACGAAAGAAGAAACCTTCAATTTCTTACAAAAAGCATGAAGAAGAAATAGAGCCTCCAGTTCGGAAAGCCAAAAAAGAAAAAAAGAGAAAAGATAAGAAAAAGAAAATAGAACCCGTTGCCACAAAAGTTCCAGAAGCTACTGATGAAGACGAAACATCATATCCCCTGCCGAATTATCATAAAATACTACAGGACTCTCCTTCAATGACCAAACATGCAATGGAGGAGAAGAAAAAAGAGATCGAAGAAAAAAGCAAGCTACTTCAATCAAAACTCAAGGAATTTGATATTGAAGGCGATGTGGTGAACGTGAACATCGGACCTGTCATCACGCAATACGAGCTCCGTCCTGCACCGGGCACAAAGATCAGCAAATATACTTCTCTTGCCGACGACCTTGCGCTTGCATTAAAAGCAAAGAGTATCCGCATCGTTGCTCCAATTCCGGGTAAAGACACTATCGGATTTGAGATCCCAAATAATAAGTCGGAATTCATTTATCTGAAAGAAGTGCTTGATACCGATGAAGTGAAAAATAATCCTTCTCCCACACTTATTGCCCTTGGCAAAAACATCACCGGCGAGCCGGTCGTGACCGACTTGAAAGATCTGCGACATCTTCTCATTGCCGGAGAAACAGGTTCCGGAAAAAGCGTGTGCCTTAATGCTATTTTGAACACCATTCTTTACCGAGCTCATCCCGATCAGGTTCGTCTTATCCTTTTTGATCCCAAGAAAATCGAACTATCGCTTTATAAAAAAGTTCCTCACCTCGTGAAAGAAGTCATTACGGATTTTGAGGATGTGGTCCATCTTCTTAACTGGGCTGTGAATGAGATGGAGCATAGATATGATGCGCTGGCAAAATATCATGTGCGTGATCTTGCAAGCTACAATGAAATGTGTATTGAAAAGAAGAAGGAAAGAGAAAAGCTGAAAATGGAGGAGCTTCCTGACCAAGAAGAGCTTCCAGAAACAATGCCCTATCTTGTCATTGTTGTAGATGAGCTTGCTGACCTGATGCAAAAGATGGCAAAGGATATCGAACGCCCTATCCAGCGTCTTGCAGGAATGGCACGAGCAGTAGGGATATATCTCATTTTCGCCACTCAGAGGCCCTCTGTAAATGTTATCAATGGCGTGATAAAGGCGAACTTCCCTTCGCGAATCTCCTTCCATGTTTCGTCAAAAACTGACTCCAGAACAATCCTCGATATGAATGGTGCAGAAAAACTCCTTGGCAATGGTGATATGCTCTTCTCACCCCTTGGCAGAAAACCCCCGATCCGAGTACACGGTTCATACGTAAGCACAGACGAGGCGAAAAAGTTGGTCGGTTATCTTGCGCAATTTCCTAAGCCCTATATGGACATCAAACTTCCTACAGAAAGGGATGATGATCTAGATTTTGCTTATGATGATGACCTTTTCCCGCAAGCAGTTCGCTATGCTGTTGAGAAAAAATATGCGTCCATTTCCATGATGCAGAGAAAATTTAGGATCGGTTATGCACGTGCAGGACGTCTCATTGATCAGATGCAGCGAGCCGGATACGTGCAGGATGCAGAGGGAAGCAAACCCAGAAAAGTACTTATCAGCCAAGATGATTTTGACAGATTAGGATATTAAATGAAAAAATATTTTGTAATACTCTTTGCTGTGATACTTGTGTGCAATGCCCTTAATGCAAATGAAGAACTCCTTGAGAAATTCCTCAAGATCAATGAAAAAATCACAACATTTAAGGCAAATTTCGAGCAGAGAAATTACTGGCCGGAAAGCGAAATCGAGCACTTCTCATTTGGTAATCTTTACACCAAAGAAGATAAGATAAAGCTCGAATTTTACTATCCCGAGCCACAGACAATGCTCGGCACAGAAGACGATTTGAGATTCTACTTCCCTGAAAGAAAACAACTGCTTATTCAGGACTGGAGTTACTGGCAAAATTTGATAAATCCTGAACTTCTCGCCAAAGAATATATTGATTATTGCGAATTGAAATCGACAGAAAAATATAAAAATGTCACAATTTTCACTTTCAAACCAACTGAGGTGATGAGTGATTTCTCCGAGCTTGTTATCCAATTTTCCAATCAGGATTCCCTTATCGAAGTGATCGAATACATGGATAATTATGATAATGAGGTTGGTTTCAAGTTCACGAATCAAGTTATCAATGAAGCACTTCCTGACAGCATCTTTACATTAGAAATTCCCCAGAACGTTTCAGTTGTTGATCAAAGAACAACTCAGGAGAATTAGCAGGTGATACTATGATAGTCTTAATAATGGCAGGAGGAATCGGCACCCGATTCTGGCCTCTCAGCACAAAGGAAACCCCGAAACAGTTTTTGCATATTCTCGGCCAGCGCTCTATGATACAGCAGACAGTTGACAGAATTCTCCCGCTTGTTGATCATAAAGACATATACATAGTTACAAACGAGAGTCAAACAGGACTGGTAAGAGAGCATCTTCCCGAACTCCCTGCAGAAAATATCATTGCGGAACCAATGGGAAGAAATACTGCAGCGTGCATCGGGTTGTCCGCGGTTCTTCTTGAAGAAAAATATGAAAACGACGAGACCATGCTCGTGCTTCCTGCTGATCATTACATTGGCAAGCCGGAACTTTTCAGAGACATAATATCCCAAGCTGATGCATTTGTAAAAGAGCATAAAAAGCTTCTCACCTTCGGGATTGAGCCAACTTATCCGGCAACTGGATACGGGTATATCGAATTTGGTAGAGAGATTCGGAAAGATCCTATTCCAATTTTTGCAGTGAAGCAGTTCAAAGAAAAACCAGATGCAAAGACAGCCGAGCAATTCGTAAAATCAGGCACTTTTGCTTGGAACAGCGGCATGTTTTTGTGGCGGATAGATTCAATAATTGAAGCTGTGAAAAACCTTATGCCTGTTCTTTACAATTCACTAAAGGAAATAAAAGACTGCTGGAATACCAATAAGAATAGAGTCAACAGGTTCTATTCTGGGTTGGAGTCAGTCCCAGTTGATATCGGCATAATGGAAAAAGCAGATGATTCAGTAGTAGTTCCTATCAATATTGACTGGAATGACATCGGGAGCTGGCAGGCGCTTGATGAGATGAAGCAGAAGGATAAGAACAGTAATTATTTCGAGGGCAATGTGCTCGATATAGATGCTCAAAATACTTATGTCTATTCAACTGACAAGAATAAAAAAATCGCACTAATCGGTATTGACGATCTGGTAGTTGTTGACACAAAAGATTCACTCCTCATCTGCAAAAAAGCCAAGTCTCAGGAAGTAAAACAGATTGTAGAACGCATCAAAAAAGAAGATCAATAATATGAAAAATAAAAATCTAGTATTCCGTTTCCCGCCATTTTTGCGATGGCTCTCCATTATCGTCGCACTCCTGGCGCTTGTGTGGGCAGTATATTTTATTACACATGATTTTTCTACACTTGATAAATGGTATAAAAAAGCTGTTCCTTTTGTTGTGATTTTTCTGGTTGTGAATGTGTTTTATAAAAATTTCTTTACCATTAATTCTATCCGGTTTACAGATTCGTCAGTAATTTTTAAACCGCTCCTTCTCAAGGGTATTGAAATACAATTCGTGCAGATAAAGAAAATCGAATTTAATATCAAAGCAGGCAAGTCGATCATACTTACCTATGAACAAGGTGGCAAACCCAAAACGATGTTCATCCCTCGTGGTATTGAGAAGATCATTCTTGTGCTCTCGCTCATTGCTGAAAATGTGCCGGATATTGAGTTAGATGAATTTATGAAAACGGTTATAACAACAAATAAATAAATCAAACTACTTTTCATGAAGAAAGTTCTCATCATTACTTATTATTGGCCTCCGGCAGGTGGACCAGGTGTGCAGCGGGTACTCAAATTTGCAAAGTATCTCCCTGAATTGGGATGGCAGCCGATCATTCTGAATGATGACAAAAAAGGAATTGAGTATGAATAAAATATTAAAGATAAAAAAATCATTAGATAAAGTACTCGAATATGCAAAGAAAAATGATTACAAAGGATATAATAAATATGATGCATTAGATAGCCCTCTTCTTTCAAGATTGGCTTTAGGAAATAAATATTTGCGGCTAATTTTTAGCCAAGCTATTATGCGATCACCATTAAATTTCCGTCCTCTTTTATTAGTACCCAAGACAACAAATCCTAAAGGGATTGCGCTTTTTGCAATGGCTTATTTAAATAGATATAAAGCTAACAGCGACATAAATGACTTAAAAGAAGCGGAAACATTATTGGAATGGTTATTAAAAAATCCTTCAACGGGATTTTCAGGAATTTGTTGGGGCTATCAATATCCATGGCAGGATGTTGGATTTTTCGCACCGGCTAATTTACCGAACAGGGTTGTAACTTACTTTGTTACAACGTCATTACTGGATGGTTATGAAATTACGAAAAACGAAAAATACTTAACTGCAGCAAAAGATGTTGCTAAATTTATTCTCAATGATCCAAAAATTCTTTATGAAGATAATGAAATGAAATGCTTAAGTTATGTTCCGGACGAACGAATAAATTGGATTGTAATGGATGTTAGTGCGTTGTGTGGTTCAATACTTTCTCGTATTAATAAATTATCTCCAGATAAAAAATTAGCTACTGAAGCAAGAAAATTAATAAATTTTGTAGTAGACAAACAAACAAACTATGGAGCATGGTATTATACACATCCAGCCGGTGATCATCCAAGAATGCATGATAATTATCATACTGGTTATATTTTGAATGCAATATTAGATTATTCCAATAATACTGGAGATTCATCTTTTATAAATAATTATCATAATGGATTAGAGTATTATAAAAACAACCTATTTCTTCCTGATGGATCTCCAAAATGGATGAATAATAAAAAATATCCACTTGATGTGCATGGGTCAGCTCAAGGAATTATTACATTTCTCAAAGCCGCTCAATTTAACAAAGAATATGAATCCATAACATACCGAATAGCAAATTGGGTTATTGAAAATATGCAGAATAAAAATGAGGGATATTTCTATTATCAAAGACAACGATTTTATCTAAAACCTTTTACTTTAATGCGCTGGAGCAATGCTTGGATGGCAAGAGCTTTAAGCATGATTTTAAGGAGTTATTATGAACAAGTCAAATAAACAATTTACAAAACAAGATGTTAAAGAATTTTGGAATCGGAATGTTTGTCAAACCGAATTTATTAAAGGAAAAGAAGAGGGTTCACTTGGTTTTTTTGAAGAAGCGGAAAAAATTCGTTATAAATACCATTTTTACCTTCCTGAATTATTCGATTGGATAGCAACTCAAAAACCAAGAGGCAAACTGCTTGAAGTGGGATGCGGTATGGGGACAGACCTTTTACAACTCGCGCGATGTGGCTTGGAAGTTACAGGCATTGATTTGACAGAAAATGGAATTGCACTAGCACAAAAGCGATTTGACCTTTATCAAATACCTGATGAATTAAAAGTAGATGATGCGGAAAATCTCTCTTTTAACGACAACTCTTTTGACGTTGTTTACTCTTTTGGCGTCTTGCATCATACGCCTGATACACAAAAGTCTATTGATGAAGTGTATAGAGTTTTAAAACCAGGTGGATTAGCAGTTATTATGCTGTATCACACTAAATCTTTTAATTATATTATTCATAGAATGTTAAAAGCGCCGTTTGATGGAAACAGAAAATATAGGTGTCCAATCGAAAGATCATATACAAAAGATGAAATATATAAAATATTCCAAAACTATAAGAATGTTCAACTGGAAATTGAATATTTTTTGACTACAGGATATGGGATTATTTGGGATTTAATACCTAAATATTTTCACAGATATTTAGGGCATAAGTGGGGTTGGCATATTATCATTAAAGCAGAAAAAACATGAAAAAAGTTTTGGTTATCACTTATTATTGGCCACCATCAGGAGGGCCAAGTGTTCAACGGGTATTAAAATTTTGTAAATATCTCCCTGAATTTGGGTGGAAACCTTATGTTCTGACTACTTCAGATGGTGAATTCCTTTTCATTGATGAAAGTTTACTTAGTGAAGTAAACGAAAATGTAAACCTTTATCATTCAAATAGTTTTAGTTTACACTCGATTTATAAAAAATTTTGCCAATCTTCCCATAAAAATTTTGTTCCGTATGGTTTTACTGATAAAGCAAGTAACTCTTTTATAGATAAAGTAGCTCGCTGGATGAAATATAACTTAATTCCAGATACAAGAGTTCCTTGGTATTTTACGGCTGTCCAAAGAGCTGAAAAAATAATTAAAAAAGAAAGAATAAATTTAATATTTAGTTCCTCGCCACCACAGACGAACCACCTTATTGCTTGTAGAATATCAAAAAAAATGAGAATACCATGGATTGCAGATTTTCGTGATCCATGGACAGAGGTGTTTTGGCTTAATAATGATAATTCTCTGAGAATTAAATTTGTTCATTTAATTGATAAGTATATTGAGAAAAAAGTAATAAATAATGCTAATGCAATAACTACTGTTGGACCTTCATTAGTGAAAATATTA
>Ga0257139_1000144_pt1 | contig 8108 bp, 4 predicted proteins | sample saktaT_15_FD_193543 | JGI IMG/M metagenome (GOLD analysis project Ga0257139, IMG submission 193543) | Metatranscriptome of saline water microbial communities from Sakinaw Lake, British Columbia, Canada - sak_2010_1_5_80m (Metagenome... | ecosystem: Environmental > Aquatic > Non-marine Saline and...
CTTTCATCGGCGCGCTTTGTAAGAACCTTGCGTGAGGAGTTATATAGCCTTTTCCGTGGCTACGAACCCGTTCGTAGCTTAGCAAACCCTTTTAATGCGAGAAACGAACCAGAGCATACAAATGAACCTGAAAAAAATGGTGAGCAATACATAGCATGAAACACGGAAAGAACTTATTGGAAAGGAACGAAAAGGGAAAGCGAGATGGTATGTACGTGAAGTTTACGCCAATTCCTGTGCTCTGTGTTCTGGTCGGAACACTCGTCATGGTGGGCTGCATCGCCCCGGGACCGGAACGACCTACGGGCACTATGAATGTGGCAGAGGTGTTGGCAGATCAGGTATATGATTCGGAGGTAACCGTTTACGGGCAGGTTGATCTCTTAGGCGAATTGCTCTGCCCCTGCTTCGAGCTCTCCTCGGGCGGGGAGACCGTTCAGGTTTGGTATGACCTGATGGTCGAGGACGATGGTACCGAGCGGCCCGCGGTGAGTTTGGAGGGGATCGAGAACGGAAATTGGGTGCTCGTCAGGGGCGAGCTGAAGAGCGCCGGCGTGCACCGCGCGGCGAACGATTTCTGGGCGACCAGTATCGAAAGGATCGAGAACCTCGAGGACTACGGGATTTCTCCCTCACCGAGCGGCCAAGAATTAACAGAAGCAGAGAGCAGGGAGATCGCACGCGCATTCGTCGAGCATTCCCCAACCTATCAGTATGATGGTTTTGACTTGCAGTATAACCAGACAATTGTGCTGCGCTGTCCGTACTGCTGGACGTTTGTGTTTGACTTCACATCGCGGCACGCGGGCTACGGCAACCGCACGGGACAGGTGCTCGCGCAGGTGATCACGCCGCATCAAGCTGAGGTAACCGTAATCAACGGTACGATAACCAGTGCCGTACTTGACGGACGGTGGGACATGCTCACGCAAACTCCCGTTTCGGACTATCTAAACCCTGCAGAAGCGCAGGCACGGGAAATTGCTACGAATTACGTGATGATCATGGACGAGTACAGGAATTACAGCGGGAGAGATTTGCAGGTTACGAACGTTGTGCAGGCACGCTGCCCTGGCTGCTGGCAGATCGAGCTCGAATTCTTCCTGACTTCGTTGAAAGATCCAGAACGAACGGACAGGGCGACGGTTACCGTAACGCTCGAAAACTGGAAGGTCGTTGACGTGGTCTATGTGCAGGGCGGACTCGAACCATTGACGTACGATGAGGCACGCGCAATCGCAGAGAACAGCACGTGCGTACAGGAAGGATCGCTTACCGATACCTACGTCTACAACGAATACACACGCACCTGGTGGATTGATTTCGAGCCATTCACCGAGCCTAAAGGGTGCAATCCGGCATGCGTCGTCTTCGAGGACACCAGAACCGCGGAGATCAACTGGCGCTGCACGGGCGCGTTACCGCCTGAGTCTGACCGGGGCACTGAGACCCAGCAACGAGTCTGCGTTACCAGCGCCGGCGAGAGCATGAACGTGTCTGAGGCGTTACAGATCGCGGCGGCAAGCGAGTGCGGTACCGTGGGCACGATAACGACCAACGCCTCCTGCAACATGGTAACGGGTACGTGGTGGTTCGATCTCGAGCCGTATGAGCCCAAAGAAGGCTGCAATCCCGCCTGTGTCGTGAACATCACGACAAAGACCGCAGACGTGAACTGGCGGTGCACCGGGCTGATCATCTCTGAGTAGGATAACCAACCACGAGTGAATGCCGCTTTTTACAAGGGAAAAACAGGAGGGAGCTTATTTTATTCCACCTTCCGTCTCTTTTTTGGTGCTGTCCTAATTTCCATGGCTAACTTTGAGCATCAGCAATTCCCTCCAGGTCCAAACGTGATCAGTGATGCCCTCAGCCATGCACGGTGTTCTTTCTATGTTCTTCTCACCCTTCTCCGTTTTGAGGGTCAACGCGGAATTAGCCCTGATTAGGTTGTTGTAGCACTGAAACACGTCTAAATGGTTCTCCAACATCTCCTTGCACTTGGAAAAGCACAAACTTCTCCTGACTAGCCGCGAAATCCCGTGTCTCACGGTGAGATTATATCGCTCCACATAGACCGTGTCCATCTCCGCATCGTCTAGGTCACCAAAGATGACCATTCGGGTCTTACCGACTACCCGGCCCCTTTCCCGTTCCTTGATGAGCTGTCCATAGTTAATCGTCTCGGCCGCGAAATTATCGAGTATCGCCGTGATATACTGATCGTTGCCGTCGCTAACGAACGTGGCCTTTTCATCCCCTGTTGGCTTCTTGCCCCGTTTTCTCACCGTTTCCAGTAACGTATCTGCGGTGGCTTGTACTCGTTTACCGGTGCTGTGTGCCAGATGCAATTTCGTATCCGCCTTCTTCGCTATGTAAATCCAGCAATCGCCCTGTCTATCTCCGTCACCATCTCCCGCGTCAACGTTCTTTTGTTTTTTTTAACGAATGACCACATCTCATCTACTTGGACTTCTGTAAGCTCCACATCTCGTATCAAAAAATCCGTCACTTCCCTCGCGTGCCTTGCTAAGTCTTTGACGACATCCGATACCGTGTCGCGATGGATCCCCATTATGCGTTCAATAGCCCTTATTCCGTTCTTCTCGACCAGCAATTTGCAGATCATGATGATCTGCTCTTCTTTAAGGTGTCTTTTGTAGAATACCGTGCCTTTAGTCTCAGGGAATCTCACACCGCAGGTCTTGCACTTGAACATCTGAATGCCCTTGGCATTAAAGCCTTTCTTGATGATCTGACCAGTGTTTCTCTTCCGGTAGTCAGGACAATTGGGATTCAAACATATCTGGTCTTTCGAATTCGCTCCGGCCATGGAGTTAGTTATTAGATTGGGTGTTTATAAAGTCATGCTTTGTGGGACATTACCTCTTTTTTACGCTTAATGCCAGGACGAACGAAAGCATCCCGAGCAATGCCAGCACGCCAATCGGCGTCACCACAGGCACTTCTTGCACCTCTAGTGGTGGTGCGGCACTTGCTATGGTTAAGACCGTGGAATCATCTGGTTGTGTGGTTGCAGGATCATCAGTGAGCATCTGGGCATTGTTGATTCTATCTCGATCACTATCGTAGTTCACCGTTCCCTGGTTCGAAATGTTTGTTCCTGGAGACACGTTGGTATCAACAGTGACGCAGAAGGTAAGTTCGACAGAGCAATTCGCGGGAATAGCGCCGTTCCAGATAATCATGTTATTTGTGTCGTTGTACTCGATGGTACCGGTACTCGCGTTCGCTGAACTATTGATATAGGTTGTATGAGTCGGGATAGGATCCTCAAATTCGTTCCCGGCATTATCCGCTGAGCTAACGTTGCCCGTATTGTTTATCCACACGGTATAGCAAATGACGTCCCCGGGCTGTAATTGCTGGTCGTTCATGTCTACGGCAACTTTGGCAGCGGTAATATTGGGTGCAGGGCACTCGTCCAACGGATTGCTATCTGAATTATTCGCAGCCCCGTCGATCGGGTATGGCCCTGATCCACTAACCCAATCATTCCAGAAGTTACCGGTCCAGTTGTTCGTTCCTGTTGTCTCGTCGTCTTTTGCTTGCGGGCTGTTGTTGATGAAGCAGTTCCAGTGCAGCTCGTTGTAGAAAGAATTGGCATCGACGTGTGCACCGGTATGAGGCGCGGTATTATTCACGATCATGTTATAGATAACCGTAGTATTGCTTGACGCATTCAGGTAAATACCGTGATCATTGTCACGGACACAGTTGTTCGAGATCGTAAAGTTATCGGTATCGTTCACATAGATACCATACTCAGCATTCGAGATCGTGTTACCATCAACCAGTAACGCGCCGACGGTGAAGGTCGCCGCATCTTCCAGGGTTATCCAGAAATTGTTGAGGTAGAAATAGATGCCGTAACCGCTGCCGTTGCACGTGATGATGTTGCTATTAAAGGTAACATTCCCCATCGCCAGTGAGGAGTTGTCTTCGAGGGGCGCTCTCACCCCCAAATCGGAATTATTGACGTAAATGCCACTTCCGTTACAGGTTATACCATTGTTGTTCACCTGAACATCGCCAATAATTACGGAGGAATTGTCATTCATAGCGCCATAATCGCCGCCCCCAAACATATTTTGCAGGTAGATGCCGTCGCCGCCTGCACTGATGCGGTTGCCATTGATCTGGAAGTGCGAGATGGTGGCAGTAGAGTTGTCGTACATCCGCTCGCCCAGCGTGTACAAGACCTCGTCGCCATAATGCATCCCGTCGCTGGTGGCATTGATGGTGTTGTTATTGACCTCGATGCCGCCGAACTGTAACCGGGCGGAATCCTCCATATTAAAGCCACTAAACCAAGAGGCAAATCCGCCGCTGAAATTCATGCCGATTGCGCCTGCAGTGATATTGTTGTCGTTGATCTGGAAGTGCTCGAAAGTGGCATTCGCGGTGCCGGACATATCGCTGCCCACATAATAATACAGAACGTCGTCGAAGTACATCCCGTCGCTGGTAGCGTTGATGGTGTTGTTATTGACCTCAATGCCGCCAAACTGTAACCGGGCAGAATCGTCCATAGTAGAGGCCAACTCGCAGGCGAAGTAGTTGCTGAAATGCATGCCGATTTCGCCTGCCGTGATTTCGTTATCGTTGATCTGGAAGTGCTCGAAGATTGCGGTCGAGTTGCCGGGACCATAATAGTTCATAGAGTAGCCCACCTCGTACAGGGCATCGTAGAAAGCCATCCCGTCGCCGGTCGCGTTGATGGTGTTGTTATTGACCTCGATCTCGCCGAACTGTAACCGGGCGGAATAATCCATTTCCGCGGCCAGATCGTAGGCGAAATAGTCGGTGAAATTCATGCCGATTCCGCCTGCATCGATCTCGTTGCCGTTGATCTGGAAGTGCGAGAAGGTGGCAGTCGTGTTGCCGGGACTATTTAAGTTCATAGAGTAGCCCACCGCAGATAGGACATAGTAGAAGGCCATCCCATCGCCGGTGGCGTTGATGGTGTTGTTATTGAACTCGATGCCGCCGAACTGCGCCTTGGCGGAATCCTCCATAATATAGGCCATCTGGTAGGCAAAGAGGTAAGGGAAATGCATGCCGGTTCCGCCTGCATCGATGTCGTTATCATTGATCTGGAAGTGTCCGAAGGTGGCGGTCGAGTTGTCGTGCATATCTTTGCCCGCCAGCTCCAGGACCTCGTAGAAGTACATCCCGTCGCCGGTGGCGTTGATAGTGTTGTAATTGACCTCGATCTCGCCGAACTGAAACCGGGCAAAATCGTGCATAGTATGGGCCAGCTCGGAGACGAAGTAGCCACCTTCAACGAAATTCATGCCGATTCCGCCTGCATCGATCTCGTTGTCGTTGATCTGGAAGTGCCCGAAGGTGGCATTCGAGTTGCCGGGACCATTATAGTTCATATAGTAGCCCACCTCGTACAGGACAGAGGAGAAGGACATCCCGTCGCCGGTGGCGTTGATGGTGTTGTTATTGACCTCGATCTCGCCGATCTGTAACCGGGCGGAATCTTCCATTTCCGCGGCCAGAAGAGAGGCGAAGTAGTAGCTGAAATCCATGCCGATTCCGCCTGTTGCAGTGATGTCGTTGCCGTTGATCTGGAAGTGCCCGATGATGGCGGTCGAGTTGCCTTCCATATAGTAGCCCACCTCGTACAGGACATAGTAGAAGTACATCCCGTCGCCGGTGGCGTTGATGGTGTTGTTATTGACCTCGATCTCGCCGAACTGTAACCGGGCGGAATAATCCATAGACGCGGCCAGCTCGTAAGCGAACTCGTCGCTGAAATCCATGCCGATTCCGCCTGTTGCAGTGATGTTGTTGCCGTTGATCTGGAAGTGTCCGAAGGTGGCATTCGTGTTGCCGGGACCATAATTGTTCATAGAGTAGCCCACCTCGTACAGGGCATAGGAGAAGTACATGCCGTCGCCGTTGCCGGATGTGATGGTGTTGTTATTGACCTCGATCTCGCCGAACTGTACCTGAGAAGAATTGTGCATCTCAGAGGCCAGATAGGAGGCGAAATATTGGCTGAAATCCATGCCGATCCCGCCTGCATTGATCTCGTTGTCGTTGATCTGGAAGTGCCCAAAGGTGGCAGTCGAGTTGTCGTGCATCTCGTAAGCCACATAATACAGGACAGAGTTGAAGTACATTCCGTCGCCGATTCCGGATGTGATGATGGTGTTGTTATTGACCTCGATATCGCCGAACTGCGCGTGGGTGGAATTGTACATATAATAAGCCATAATAGCGGCGAAGTCGCTACCGAAATACAAGCCTTCTCCGCTTGCAGTGATTTCGTTATCGTTGATCTGGACGTGCCCGAAGGTGGCAGTCGAGGTGCCGTACATAATGTAGGCCGCATAGTACAGGACAGAACCGGAAAAGTACATGCCGTCACCGCCGCTCGCCGTGATGGTGTTGTTATTCACCTCGATGTCGCCGATGCTGCAATTTGCGGAATCAAACAGGTTCGCTGCCAGATCGGAGGCAAAGTTAGCTTGGAAATAGGTGCCGATTCCGCCTGCATCGATCTCGTTGCCGTTGATCTGAAAATGCTCGAAGGTGGCAGTCGTGTTGCCGGGACTATTTAAGTTCATATAGTAGCCCACCTCGCACAGGACATTATCATTAAAGTGCATCCCGTCGTAACCGCCGCTCGTCTTTATGGTGTTGTTATTGACCTCGATGCCCCCGAACTGCGCATGGGCGGAATCTTCCATGTATGCGGCCAGAGAATAGGCAAATTTTTCGTAAAACTCCATGCCGATCCCGCCTGTTGCGTTGATTTCATTGCCGTTGATCTGGAAGTGCCCGACGGTGGCGGTCGAGTCGTTGTGCATATCGTAGGCCACCTGCTCGTACAGGGTGCCGAAGTACATCCCGTCGCCGTCGCCTGATGTGATATTGTTGTTATTGATCTCGATGTCGCCGAAGGTGGCATTCGCGTTGCCGGACATATTATAGGCCAGATTGAAGGCGAAATTAAGGGAGATAAACATGCCCGCGAATCCGCTTGTTGAAGTGATGCTGTTGTCGTTGACCAGGGTGTCGCCGAAGGTGGCAGTCGAATTGCCGGACATAGTGTAGGCACTATAGGTCAGGACATCTTCTAAGTCGATACCCGAGCTCAGAGCGTTGATGGTGTTGCGCTGGATCTCGAAGGTACCCATCACGAAGGACGAGTCGTTGTACAGCTCTGAGCCCCAGTCTCGGTAGTATTGTAACCAGATGCCGCCTCCGCTTGTTGCATTGATGCCGTTATCGTTGAACTGGAGGTTGCCGGCGGTTACGGTATTGTTGCCATTCAGCGAGTAGCCGACGTATTGAAAGGCCTCGGAGAAGATGCCATGGTCCCCGGATTGGATGATGTTGTTGTTGAACTCGAAGTCGCCGATGCTGCAGGTAGCGGCATCATACAAATTTGAACAAATGTCAGAGAAGTCGGTGTAGATGCCGTAATCGCCAGCTACGATCTCGTTCCAGTTGACGCGGAATGAGCCGATATCAAACACAGCGGTACCGGAGAGGTTATAGCCCCAGTACCGGGCATCTATATGCACGCCATCCTCACCTGCGGTGATATTATTGTACTGGATGGTAGAATCCCCGAGGATGAACGAGTTGGTGCCGCTCATGTCACGACCGATGTCGTGCAGGTACAGGTTGATGCCATCAACGCTGGCGTTGATGATGTTGTTCACGATGGTGAAGCCGAGCGCGGTGCAGCTGATGCCGATGGTACAGTTGGTGATATTGAAGCCGTCGATGGTCACGTTGGGTGCGGTGATGGTGACCGCGGTGCCGCCCATGCCGTCTATCACGGGCAGCGAGCCATTTTGGATGGTAAGGCTCTTATTAACGAGCAGGTTTTCATGATACGTGCCCTCGTGCACGATAATGGTGTCGCCTGAAGTAGCGTTATCGATCGCCGCCTGAATGGTTGTATAATTATAACCTCCTCCAGGGTCAACGGTCCATGTCGTTGCACCCTGCAATGCGCTACTCGACGCTACAAAACCCAGCAATACCACCGCTACAGCAACTGCACCCAGAATAATAATCCTCTTCTTGTTCATTCTTCATCCCACCATCCTTACACA
>Ga0257139_1000149_pt1 | contig 8026 bp, 4 predicted proteins | sample saktaT_15_FD_193543 | JGI IMG/M metagenome (GOLD analysis project Ga0257139, IMG submission 193543) | Metatranscriptome of saline water microbial communities from Sakinaw Lake, British Columbia, Canada - sak_2010_1_5_80m (Metagenome... | ecosystem: Environmental > Aquatic > Non-marine Saline and...
AACGGTCTCGCCCTTAGCTGGTCGGCTGATGGCACAGTGCTGACCGTTACCGTAGGCAGTGATGTTGAGGCTGCGTGCGGCGAGACGGTGAATCCTACCGCTGCGGTGACCGATGTGGCAGGCGTTGCCGATGCCACTGCGGCCGGTGTGGCTTTGGGTGCTGCTCAGATCTGGGTTGATGATGACTATAGTCAGTATGCCTACAACGATGGCCGCACCTGGGGTACCGATGCTTTCGCCACAATCACACTCGGCATTGCCGGAGCTGCAGCTGGCGATACGGTCAATGTGCTGCCGGGGACATACAGCACCGCTGAGACTTTCCCGCTTCAGATAGACACGGCTGGCGTGACCCTGCAGTCAACCGGCACTGCCGCGGAGACCATCATTGATGCTACTGGAGAAGGAGTAGCTATCAGGATCGGTGGCACCTGGGATGCGCCTGTCACTACCCTTGGCGTGACCGTTGATGGCTTCACCGTTACGGTTGATTCTGTCTGTGGTATCTACCTCGCTGGTGCAGACGATGCAATAATACAAAACAACGTAGTCAATGCTTCGACTTCGGGTGGTGGCGTGATGGGTATAGATGTTTCTTGGTATGCAACCGGAGTAACGGTATCGGGCAATACTGTCGATGAATTCGGCACTATAGACGTGCACGGTTCGGATTGCACGGTATCGGGCAACATCGTTGGTCGCGACATCATCGTATTCCCCCAAGCAGCTCAAACCATTGAGGGAACCATCATTACTGACAACACCTTCCCTGACCCCGGTGACGAAGCAGTCAACGGGGCTATTAACCTCTGGGGTGGGGATACTAGTGGGTCAGCTATCAAGGTTACCTTGATAGAAGGCAATACCCTTTCTAACCGTGATCAGGCTGGTATTCGGATTGGGAGTTCCTATGGCACTAACCTGACCGTCGAGGACCTGACAATCACGGGCAACACCATAACCAATAACGTCTCTTGGGGCATTAAGATCTACGATGTGGAATCTTGGGGCACGGGTAATACCATCAGCAACAACAACATCTCGGGCAACCTTACTAGTGGCATAGAGAACTTAGATGCTGCGGTCATCGACGCCGAAAGCAACTGGTGGGGTGATGCCAGCGGACCTTACCAGGCTACTACAAACTCTGCCGGCACGGGTGACGCGGTTGACGACGTTGTTGACTATCGTCCGTGGCTCACTTCTGCGTATAGCGCGCCAGTTGCAGCAGTTACCACTGTTAGCCTCTCGACTGGTTGGAACCTGATTTCCCTGCCACTCTACATCCCTCCGGCAAATCAACCGCCAGCTACTTTGCTTGCTGGTGTCACAGGTGTTGGGATTGTCTGGGGCGACTACGACCCCTCTACCGGTGGCTGGCACACATATGTCCCGGGCGCGACCAATGACCTCACTGCGATGAGGGATGGCAACGGCTACTGGGTGAACATGACTGCTGCTGATACCCTTGATGTTAGCACCCTGGGTACCGAGCTTCCCGAGGCTCCCAATGCACCGCCAACCTATGATGTTGTTGTTGGCTGGAACCTCATCGGGTTGAAATCTACTTCAGCGACGACAGCTTCAACCTACCTGGCAGCCATCGACGGCCAATACACCATAATCTATGGCTTTGCCAATGGTGCCTACTCCGTCGTTCTGTCGACTGACAGCCTCGAACCGGGCTATGGCTACTGGATTGCAGTAACCGAAGCAGGAACAATATATCCATAGTAATAAGGATGGTGGATTATGAAAGTTTTAAGTAGGCTTAAGAAAGTAGAGCCCGGAAGGATATTAGGAGGAGCCCTAGGGCTCCTCCTAGTCTTAACATTGGTTTTTGCTCTAGCGCCGCCAGCAATGGCTATACCTCAGTTAGCCCACCGCTTTGACGGTAGTGTCACAATTAACCTGGAGCCAGCTGCTGAGGGGGTTGAGGTCTCAGCCACAATAGCCGGCGTGGACGAGGTGTTTACGGCAACAACCGATGCCGGAGGAGAATACCATCTGCTTTATGTTAGGGGTGATGACCCTAATACCCCCGAGAAAGAGGGAGGGAATAATGGCGATGAGATAGAGTTCTATGTTGACGACGTTTATGTCATTAGCTATACCTTTGAGAGTGGTGCTAGCACCACGCTTAACCTGACGGTTACGGCTCCAGACACCACGCCACCAACGGTAGAGCTTACTTCCACTGCTTCAGACCTAACGAATATCTCGCCGATTCCGATGACAGCCACCTTCAGTGAGACCGTTACCGGCTTTGTGGTCGGTGACATCACTGTGGGCAACGGTGCTGCCGGCAACTTCGTTGCGGTCAGTGGTACCGTCTATACCTTTGATGTAACGCCGACTGCTGATGGTGCGGTAACAGTGGATACCGCCGCTGGTGTGGCAACGGATGCCGCCGGCAATCCCAACGAGGCGGCCACACAGTTCAGCATCACCTATGACAGCACGGCGCCAACGGTAACCGACAAATCACCAGCGGCTGACGCCACTGAGGTGGCGGTTGACGCAGCGGTAACAGCGACATTTGGCGAGGATGTTCTAGAAGGGGCTTTGGGTGATATTACCATCACCGGGGCAACCGGTGTATCGGCAACCCTGAGTGAGGCAACGGATACTATCACCATTGCCCATGACGCCTTTGACTTAGGCACCAGCTATACAGTGACTATCCCGGCTGGAGCAGTAGACGACCTAGCCGGTAACCCACTGGCAGAGGCTGAAGTGTGGAGCTTTACTACTGAGGGTGCTGTTATAGTTAGCATTGATGCCCCAACTCAGGCACTACCTGACAGCACTTTTACGGCTAATGTGGACATCGGTGAGGTCGTGGACTTCGATGCCTGTAACTACGATGTCTCGTTTGATGCCTTGGTGCTTGAGCTGACTAGTGTAACCTCGGGGCTCATAGATTCAACAACAATACCGGTTAGTGCCTTGAACGAGATTAGCTCGGGGACATGGACAATTGTTCAGAATGTTCCGGGCACGGACGGGGTAAGTGGCTCCGGGTATCTGGCGGTATTGAACTTCCATGTTATTGGCGCTGCCGGCACCAGCAGTACCATAACTCTATCCAACGGCATGCTGGGAAATAACCTGGGTGTGGAGATACCATCAGCATGGACCGGGGATTCAGTGAGTGTGGTGGCGGTAACCTATAGCCTAACCATGGCAGTGGTAGGAGAGGGAACGGTTACTCCTGGGTCGGGTGATTATGCTGCGGGAGACATGGCTATCACCGCTACGCCAGCCTCTGGCTGGGAGTTCTCTGCCTGGTCTACTGACGATATGGCTGAGATAGCTGATGCCAGCTCAGCAGAAACAACGCTGACACTGGATAAGGATAAGACAGTAACCGCCACATTCACTCAAATAACCTATACTCTCACGGTGGCCAGTAGTGACAACGGCTCAGTGACCACCCCCGGCGAGAATACATTCCCCTACAATGCTGGAACAGTGGTTAGCCTAGTGGCAGTGCCTGATGACGGTTACGAATTTGTTAACTGGACTGGTGATGTGGGCACAGTGGCCGATGTCAATGCTGCCTCAACTACCATCACCATGAGTGGAAACTACTCCATTACCGCCAACTTTGCCTTGATTGGAGTAACCTATGACCTGACAGTAGCCAGCACCGACGGCGGCTCAGTGACTACCCCCGGCGAAGGGACATTCCCCTACAACGCTGGAACAGTGGTTAGCCTAGTGGCAGTGCCTGATGACGGTTACGAATTTGTTAACTGGACTGGTGATGTGAGCACAGTGGCCGATGTCAATGCTGCCTCAACCACCATCACCATGAATGGAGACTACTCCATCACCGCTAACTTCATGGCTAGCCTGGGAGACCTGATTGATGAGACTCCCCCCGGCGGAACCATCGACTTACCACCCGGAACATACAGTGGGGGAACCATTGACAAACCGATAACCCTTACTGGTACCGAGGGGACAATTATCAGTGGTGGCATTACTATCGGGGAGCTAACCGGTAGCGATGTTACCATAGAGAACCTGACCATTACTGGTTATACCGACTTTGGTCTAAAGATTATCAAGGTAAGGCCTGTTGATACCTTCATCATTCGCAATAATACATTCCAGGGTGTCTCAGGAAGCATAATCGGCATAGAAGTGGATGAGGTGCAAGCCGGTGGTATCCTGACTATTGAGCGGAATTCTATCACAGGCAACGAGACCGGTATCAAGCTGCTGGCAGCTGTAGCTGATGGCGCTATTCAATTCAATGACATCACCGGTAATACTACCGGATTGGAGATGCTGGCTGTGGGCAGCGATGCTAATGCCAGCTACAACTGGTGGGCTGATATTAGCGGACCTGAGGAGGCAACCAATAACCCCGGTGGAGTTGGCAATGCCGTAGTCGGCAGTATCGAGTACCAACCATGGCTGACCAGGGTATTCCAGACAGCGCTTGATGACAACATCGCCTACTTTGGCTTTGCCTGGGTCAATGTCAGTGCTGGCTGGAACATTATTTCCACACCTATAGCCCTTGACCCCAGTGCTGATACCTGGGGCGAGTATGTAGCTCTGGGTGATGGACTTGATGTACATGCTACAAGCCCAGCCTACTACTTTAATAGTCAAACACAGGCGTGGGTGGCACTCACCAGCAGTTACGCTCTAAATCCATGTGATGCCCTATATATCAGGATGGCTTCGGCTGACACAGCACCTATACTTTATAGCCCGAATCTCTCAGTGCCATCCAGGGAGTTATATGCAGGCTGGAACCTGGTAGGTCTGGCTTACACAGCAGGTACTGGCTTAAAGGCAAACGAAACCCTGGTGAGTGTTGCTGAGGTTACCGGCGGGCTAACTGGGTATAAGCTGGTGGTCAGTCCATCGCTGAACCCGTCATCCTGGATTTATAGTAGTGGAGCTATTGCCGACTGGGATGGCGAGGGTCAAGCCCCTGATGGCTGGATGCTGAGAACTTACGGCTATTGGGTATTCATGCTAAATGATGGCACTCTAGCCGGCTTTACCTTCACTCCAGTATCACTGGGTATGTAAACATTAGTTAAGGGCGGCTCCGCTGAGGCGGAGCCGCCCTTAAGGAGAGACGACTATGAGAGCGAAGGTAATTACCTTTGTAACACTGGTTATTTTGTTAATGCTGGGGGCTACCCCGGTCTACGGCCAGGAGGTTCCAACATTACCTCATGCCTTCTACGGCACACTGGAGATAAATGATAGCCCGGCACCGGTTGGGACTCAAGTCGAGGCTAGGGGAGAAGGAGTTAGAACCGGCATTGAGGGTAACCCGATCACTACCACTGAGCCAGGTAACTATGGCAGCACCACCTCCCCGGACTTGGACCTTATTGTTCAGGGGGATATACTTGATGGCGCTACCATAACCTTCTATGTAAACGGGGTATCCACCGAACAGACGGCTGAGTGGCACAGTGGCGAGGTAACAGAAATAGACCTGTCAGCAACCATAACTCTACCACCTGCTGGCGGAGGTGGCGGTGGAGGTGGTCCACCACTCTTGCCACCAGGAACAATTAGCCTAGCAGGTCTTATTGATTACCGCGGTAAGTTTACCGAAACTGTTATTGCCATATCCTTTGATGACCTATGCCGACTAACAATTGATAAGGACACTATCGGCTTAACCAAGGATGGCAAGCCACTATCTGAGATAAGCATGGCCCGGATGGAAGCACCACCAGCACCACCGGAACATGCTCAATTTATCGGGCTTGTTTATGACTTTGGCCCTGACGGGGCTACCTTTAACCCGGCAGCAACCCTGGAGTATAGCTATGACCCGTCTGATATACCTGAGGGCATAGCCGAGGAAAATCTGGTCTTAGCCTGGTGGGATGCTAAAGCAAGCGAATGGGTTATGCTTGATAGCGTTGTTGACCCTGCAGCCAATACTATAACCGCTCCAGCGGGCCACTTCACCGCCTTTGCCACCCTGGCTTACACCCACCCAGCCGCTTTTACCACCTCTGACCTAAGCATATCTCCTACTGAGGTTGATATTAATGAAAGTGTAACTATCAGTGTTTCAGCAATCAACACCGGTGACCTCGCTGGCAGCTACAAAGTAATGCTCAAGATAAATGACGAGGTAGAAGCCAGTAAAGAGGTAACAATTAATGCCGGTGCCAGTGGGCAGGTAACCTTCACCACATCAAGAGATGTTGCTGGGACTTACTCAGTAGATGTTAATGGACTTATTGGTTCATTTACGGTAAGGGAAAAACCAGCACCTCCACCACCCCCAGCACCACCGGCACCGGCACCACCACCAGCACCGGCGGTTAACTGGTCTCTCATCTGGGGCATTATAGGTGGAGTTGTTGTAGTGGGGATAATTATCTTCTTGGTAGCCAGAAAGAGGAAAGCCTAAAAGGTAGCAAATAATATAAATAACTCCCAGCTATTCCCCAGCGAGATTAAAGTCTCGCTGGGGAATAGAGGACAAAATTAGCAAAATTTAGTAAAGGAGGAAACTGATGAAAACAAAGACAATCGCCTTAGCATTTCTGGCTGTGTTACTGGCCCTGGCCCTATTTGTCACCCCGGCTTACGCCCAATCAATCCCGGCATTGCCACACGCCTTCTACGGCACGGCCGAGGTAAACGGTAGTCCGGCACCAGTGGGGACTGAGGTGGAGGTAAGGGGAGAGGGGATTCAGACAGGTGTTGGGAACAACCCTATAGTAATCACTGTAGCTGGTAGTTATGGTAGCTCAAATCCACTGGAGCCAAAGCTTATTGTCCAGGGGGATATAGCGGATGGAACCACCCTAACCTTCTATGTTAACGGTGTTTCTACCGGGCAGACTGTAGAGTGGCACAGTGGTGAGGTGACAGAGATAAATCTGTCAGTAACCGGGGAGATTCCACCACCGGGGACAACTGAGGCTCCACCACCGGAGACAACTGAGCCAACACCACCGGAGACAACTGAGCCAACACCACCGGAGACAACCGAACCAACACCACCGGAGACAACTGAGCCAACACCACCGGAGACAACTGTGGCTCCATCACCTGAGACAACCGAGCCAACACCAGCAGCACCAGCCGAGCCTGTCAACTGGCCAGCTATATGGGCAATAGTAGGTGGAGTGGTTGTGGTGGGGATAATTACTCTGATACTAGCCAGAAGAAAGTCATACTAAACACTTGAGCAGATTGAGCCCTCGGCCGGTGTAGGCCGAGGGCAAGTCCTCTATTGCTAATGGATGGGCTCCTAAGTGATAAATTTAATTAAATTTATTTTAGTGGCTGCTTCTCTAGCTATTCTATTAGCGGTGCCTGCGTGCCAGCAAGCTAGCCCCCCGCCACCCCTTCCCGCCAAAACAAGCATCGGAGACATAAGGGCGACCCCGACAGCCTACGAGGGAAAGGTAGTTACTATTGAAGGGAAGTATCAGGGGTGGAAAGCAGGCTTTGGCAGTCCGCCGGTAACCCGCAGCGACTGGTTGATAGAGGATGCCACTGGTTGGCTCTATGTTACCGGGAAGCCGGCCGGTCTTGACCCCTTGAGTGATGTAGGGCGCCCAATAAAAGTTACCGGGCTCGCCAAGATAACCAAAGATGGCGAGCCCTATTTATATGCTCAGGAGATAGAGATAAAGGCAAGCAAGGCCAGTGCCCTACTCCTTCTTCAGATAGATTTGAGGGAGAAGCAGCTCGCCACTCCCACAGCGGAGAGATTGAAGCAAATGGAGCAAATGGGGATAAGGACGGATAACCTGGGCATGCAGAGGATATTCATCCACCTTGCCCAGGAGCCAACACCATCGCAAATAGACGAGCTGGAGGCGATGGGCATCACCCCCTATCCAGACTCGTGGATACCTCCCGTAGGTGGGCATCCCACCGGATTTATAGTAGCTGATATGCCGGTAGATAAGCTTGATGAACTGGCAGGCAAAGACTACATAGTCTGGCTGGATACCGCAGAGCAAGTGCTCGAGCCCCAAACGGAATAAGTTCCGTAACCAAAAGTCAG